>WNGK01006021.1_pt1 | contig 19332 bp, 16 predicted proteins | sample 5400601 | NCBI WGS metagenome assembly WNGK01 (sample SAMN13153376, study PRJNA577476) | soil metagenome | isolation source: 60 cm soil or saprolite under Garry oak tree replicate 1 | place: USA:California | collected 2016-06-15
ACCAGGCGGCGGCGTCCCACCGGCCGGACCATCAGGTACCGCAGCGTGCCCAGGGCGGCCTCGCCGGCGATGGCCTCGCCCGACAGGAGCGCGGTGCCGAGCGGCAGGAAGAAGCCCTGCAGGAGCGCGAGGGCGGCCAGCGAGCCGAACAGCCCGTTGTGCCTGACCTGGTCCAGGAATGCCGGACCGCCGGATCCGCCGCTCCCGACGACCAGCACCGGCAGGACGCCGACCAGCGCCAGGCCCGCGGCGAACACCCAGGTCCGGAGGCGCCGGAGTGACTTGCCGATCTCAACCCCGAACATCGCCCACCTCGTCGCCGCCGGCGGGCCCGGCCGAGCCGGCCTCGCCGACCAGCTCCAGGAAGACGTCCTCCAGGGTGCCTTGCACGGGCACCAGCGCGCTCACCCCGACGCCGGCCGCGACCAGCGCGGCGTTGACCGCCGCAGCGGCGGCGGGAGGACGGAGCCGGATCGCGAGGGCCCCGGCCGGGGAGCCGGGCGACTCCGATCCGCCCGCCGCGCGTTCGATCTCCACCCCGACCAGCGACGACAGCACGGTGACGGCCGCGGACCGGTCGTCCACTTCGATCCGGAAGCGGTCGGCGGGAGCGCGGAGGTCCGCGGGGGGTCCCTCGGCCACCAGCCGCCCGCGCGCCAGCACGCCGACCCGATCGCACATCGCTTCGACCTCGAACAGCAGGTGGCTCGACACGAACACCGTCACCCCGTCGTCGGCGAGCCGCCGAAGGAGCGCCCGGATCTCCCGCATCCCACCCGGGTCCAACCCGTTCGTCGGTTCGTCGAGCACCAGGACCTCCGGTGACCCAAGGAGGGCCTGGGCGATCCCGAGGCGCTGTCGCATGCCCTGGCTATACGCAGCAACCTTCTTCCCGGCGGCATCCTCGAGGCCGACGATCTGGAGCACATCGTCGACCCGGCCGAGGCGCGCCGATCGATCGTCGCGAGGTCCGCCCGCCCGCGCGTGGTACTGGAGGTTGCGCCGCCCGCTGAGGTACGGCCAGGCGGCGGGCTCTTCGATCATCGCTCCCACCCGCCGGACGACCCGTGAGCCGCCGGCGCCGAACACGGCCTCGCCCAGGACCTCCACGTCACCGTCGGTGGGGAAGATCAGACCGAGCAGCATCCGGATCGTCGTCGTCTTGCCGGCGCCGTTCGGGCCCAGGAACCCGAACAGCGTCCCGGCGGGGACCTCCAGGTCGAGCCGGTCCACCGCAGCGAGGTCGCCGTACCGTTTGGTCAGGTTCCTGGCGGCGATCGCGTTCAGGTGAGATCCGCTCCGGCTCGGACCAGCGCGGACTGCGGGACCGCCCCGACCAGGAGCCATTCGTGGTCGCCCCGCGGTTCGAGCCGGACCGAGAACAGCGGCCCCGAGAACGGCAGCAACCGCTGAAGGCCCCCGACGTCGAACCGCGGCGCTCCCGCGTTCGCCGTGCCGGGAGGAGGGGTGGCCATCCGCACGGCGAGGACCGACGACCAGTCGCGACCGAACACGCGCACGGACCCGGCGAACCCCGGGAGGTACTCGGTGATCGGGTTCGTTCCGGGCCGCGCGGGACGTCCAGACTCCGCCGGGAGAAGGGCGGGCGGCGCCGGCCGTACGACCCGAGCGCCGGACGGGGGCGAGAACCGGAAGGTGCTCGGGTCGATCGGCGAGAAGCCCACCGAGCCGAACCGCACCGACACGGACGGCGAGTCGGCACCGCGCGCGAACACTTCGACCCCCAGCGGGAGGCGGCGTTCGGCGTCCACGGCGACTTCCACGCGACCCACGAGCGTGCCAGCGTCACGGGGGACGACGACCAGCACGTAGCACGCCCGGCCGGCCACCCGCGATGACGTGCCCACCGACACCGACGTGGTCTGCCCGATCGCTGCGAGCGCGGCCCGCGCCAGCCCGAGCGGATCGAACGGCGAGGCGAGCGCGTCAGGGACGCGGCCGGTGATCGCACCCGGAGCGGCGGGGCTCTCGGTGCCCGCCTCCGGGAACTGCCCCGCGTGCAGGGCGGTGAACGAACGAGAATCCCACGTCCACACGTCGGTCCGACTGATCCACAGCGAGCGCTCGGCGGCCGGCAGGAGCTCGGCGATCCGAAGCCCGCCCGGAGAGCGCCACACCCGGATCCGATGCACGCCTTGGATGGCCTGCAGGATCGACGCCGGGCCGGAGAGCGACGGCGCCTCGGCCGGGAGGTCCGGGATGCCCAGGTCCACCGTGGCGACGACCTCACCGCTGATCGTGGGATCCGCCGCGGTCGCTCGAAGGACCGAGGCGATCAGCGACGCGGGCGTCACCGGAGGGAGGGTCGGGGTTCGGGCCTGGCCCAGCGCAACCATCGCGCCTGACACGATCAGCAGGGCGGCGATCCCGCCGCCGATGAACGCGCGCCGGGTGCGGTGCATGGTCCCGTCTTACCACGTGGGAGCGACGCTCGGCCGGTCGTTCGCGGTGGGACACCCAGGCTCCACAGCATCTCCGAACGCGGGGCGTTCTACCCTGCGTCGACCACCGAGGAGCGCAGGGTGCAGGCTTCGAGCAGCTCAGGGATCGGCGCCACGCCGATCCCGGGCCCGGCCGGTACCGCCATCGTCCCGTCCGGCGCCAGCACGAACGGTTCGGTCAGGTCCTCGCGGAAGTAGCGCTCGCTGGCGCTGGTGTCCCCCGGCATCGTGATCCCCGGGAGCGCGGCCATGGCCAGGTTCGCCGCACGGCCCACGCCCGTCTCGAGCATCCCCCCGATCCAGGCGTCGACATCTCCGGCTAGGGCCACGTCGTGCACGCGCTTGGCTTCCAGCAACCCGCCGACCCGCCCGGGCTTGATGTTGATGACCCGGCACGCGCCGAGCCCGATCGCCGCCTCCGCGTCGTGCGCCGACCGGATCGACTCGTCGAGGCAGATCGGCGTCCGCAGGCGAGCCTGGAGCCGGGCGTGGTCGGTCAGGTCCTCGTGGCCCAGGGGCTGCTCGATCATCACCAGTCCGAGCTGCTCGAGCGCCTCGAACAGCGGCGCGTCCGCCGGCGTGTAGGCGGCGTTGGCGTCCACGGAGAGCGGCGTGTCCGGGAGGGCTTCACGCACCGCCGTGACGACGGCGATGTCGCGGCCGGGTTCGATCTTCAACTTCACCCGCGTGTAGCCCCGCGCGAGGTACCCATTGATCTCCTCGAGCATCGCCCCGGCCGACGGCGCGATCCCGACGCTCACCCCGCACGGCACGCGGTCCCGGACGCCGCCGACGAAGGAGGCCAGCGAGGCGCCGCGGGCCCGGAGCCATGCGTCGAGCACCGCGGCCTCCAGGGCCGTCTTCGCCATCCGGTGGCCGCGGACCCAGGCGGTCCGTTCGGCCACCTCTTCGGGTCGCTCCACGGGACCGCCGGCCATGAGCGGCGGAACCAGGTAACGCTCCAGGACCGTCCACGCCCCGTCGAGCCACTCGTCGGAGTACCGCGGTTCGGGCGAGGCGGCGCACTCCCCCCACCCCACCACGTCCCCGGCGTCCACCCGGACCAGCACGGCGCGCTTGTCGCGCTCCTCGCCGAAGCTCGTCCGGAACGGCCGGACCAGCGGGAGCGCGACCTCCCGGAGCTCGACCGAGCGGATCGTGATGCCGGACGTCATCCGCGCCTCCTCGCGCTCACCCCGAGCCGCCGCCGCCCGGCGGGTCGACCGAAGCGTGTTCGAACAGGTACCGCCCGTCCCGGGTGATGGCGGTCGCCACCATCCCTGCGTCCATGCAGGACCGGAACGCTCGGCCCGCCGCGACGCGCCACCGGCCGGCGAGGTCCGGGGCCCGCTGCCGCATGCCGAAATGGTCGGCCGGGACCGCCACGAGGGCGCGATGCCCCGGTGGTCCGTCGACGAGCCGCGGCTCTGGCGCCTCGGGATCGCCGTCGGCCTCCAGCAGGGATGGAACACGGTCCACGTCCACCGAGCCCGCCCCACCTTCGCCCGACAGCGCGCGCCGGACGCGCCCCGAACCGAGTCGCCACACGACCTCGAACCGGTCGCTGCGGTCCCCGCGGTTGAGCACGTCCCGCATGTCCCCGTAGAAGTGCTCGTGGAAGCGGTCCGCCGTGACCCCCAGCTTCATCAGGTTGAACCAACCGTTCCGGGCGACCAGCGGATCGTAGGTCCACCGCACCTCGTCGATCCCGTGATCCAGGCATGCCGCCCGCTGTGCCGCCTTCAACGCGAACCCGACCCCGTGGGCCTGCAGCTCCGGCAGCACCGCCAGCATGTGCGAGTGCAGGTGGAAACCGCCCTCGAAGCCCATGAAGCCGAACACGAACCCGGCCAGTGCCTCGCCGCGCGCGCCCTGCTCCCGAGCGCCCAGCAGGACGCATCCGGCGTGCTGCAACGCGCGCATGACCTCCGGCGGCAGGAGCTGCTCGCCCCACACGGTGCGGATGACCTCGTTCACGAGGTCGACGTCCCCAGGTCCGTCGAGCGCCACGATCCGGACGCCGGCGCGCGACGCGGCCTCGTTCGCCAAGTCCCAGGCCTCGCCGCTCATCGAGTGCCTCGTACATCACTCCGGCCGAGGTCGCCGCCCGGTTGCGCGGACCCCGTGTGGCCGAGGGGCCGGGGCGGCTCGCGCCCCGGCCCCTCGTTCCCGTTCGTTCACCCTCGCGAGCGCTTCGGGCGCTGGGGCCCGCCCGGGTGGACCGGCCCGGGACCCGCGAGGTCGGTGGTCTGGTTGGATTCCGCCGGGACGTCTCCCGGAAGGAGGCGCGGGCCGGTGACGGCCCCGCCAACCGAGGGACGGCTCAGCAGCCAGCCACCTCGAGGGTCGCGTGCGGTTTATGCAAGCTGGACCACCTCCTTTCTCTCGTGCCGCCATCCTGAGACGAGACGCGCCGAAAGGCAACCATCCAGCGTGCGGTATCCGTCCCGAGCCTCCGAGGAGAGCAGAAGAACCCGCCGGATCACCAGCGGGCCCTTCCGTCGAACCTCGTGGCGTGATCTGCTCAGCTGCCCGCGGGCGGCGGCAGCTCCTGCCACTCGTTGTCGTCCACACCCGCGCGCTTGCCCTTGAAGAACCGAACCGCCGCGGTGGCCAGCCCGGCGATGGCCGCGAACAGGAAGAACTTCTTGATCTTCCCGCCCTTCTTGGCGCCGCTCTCGTCTCCCATGGTGTCCCTCCTCAGGGGGTCGTCGAAGGAGTCGGTGGGGCTGGATGGACTCGAACCATCGACCTCATCCTTATCAGGGATGCGCTCTAACCGCCTGAGCTACAGCCCCTCCGAGCCGGCTGCCGTCGAACCTGCGCTCGAAGACGGACCGGGCCGTGGGCAAGCGTACCCGTGGCCTTCGAGGGGTGTCAACGGGAGGTCGCCCGGCTCGAGGGGAGACGATCAGCGCCGCTCGGAGAGGGTGACCGAGACGCCACCGAGGACGTCGGAGACCAGGTTGTACAGCAAGGCCAGGAACAGGTTCACGAACGACCACGCGACGACGCCGACCGCGCCGATCAGGAAGACGCGCTGGAAGAGCCACACCGCGTTGATCTTGAACCCGTTGCTGTTCGAGCCGAACCCCAGGTTGCTGAGCAGGTGCTGCGCGGAGTCGATCACCCCGACCAGTCCGAGCACCCAGTACAGGATCATCAGCGCGAACACGAAGATCAGCATCAGGCAGAAATAGAAGAGCAGGGAGAACTTCAGCACGGAGAGCGGCTCGATCCGCCGGATCACCACCTTGGTCCGGCGGGGCCCCGACGCCGCGGGATCCTGATGGGCTGGAACCTCGGCGGTCCTCACGACGGCTCGCGCTCTCATCTCACGCACGCTCCCACGGAACGACGACGCTCGCGAAGGGCCCGTCTGGCGGGCGCCACCAGGTCTCTGCATGCTCTACCACCTCGGAAAGGCCATCGTAAGGGTACGTGACGGTCCGGGCGAGGAACCTCCGGTCCTCGATTCCTATCCCGTTCTCCACGCGGCCGGCCGTCCCGGCCAGGTTTCCCGCACTCATTCCCCGATCCCGGCCATCCCAGTCACTGAGGGAGGTCGCGAACCAGACGTTCCCAGGTTCCCCGTCGTTCCGCTCGCGCCTCCTTCCGGAGTAGCCATCGGCACCCCAGGTCGCCGGCATGAGCCGCCCAGTTGTGCCTCATCCCTGCCTCTCGGCGCGACCCGGTCGGCCACGGGCGCTATCGTTCGCGGCGTGGACGGCGCCCCCGTGAACGGCACGATCGCCGCGCGCCGCGACCTGCGGCTGATCCTCGTGGTGCAGTCGCTCCGGGCCCTCCTCTACGGATTCGGAAGCGTGCTCCTGGGTGCGGCGCTCGCCCACGCCGGTTACTCGGACGCGGAGGTCGGCGCCCTGTTCACCACGCTGCTCGCCGGGTTCGCGATCGCGTCCGTGGTGGTTGGGACGCGTGGGGACCGATGGGGGCGGCGCCGAACGTACCGAGCCCTGTTCGTGATCATGGCCGCGGCCGGGACGGTGTTCGCGCTCACCGACTCGCTCCCGCTCCTGGTGGTGGCAGCCCTCACCGGGACCGTCTCGGTGGAGGCCGGCGAATCCGGTCCCATCACCTCCCTCGAGCAGGCCATGATCCCCCACACCGTCACCTCGCCCTCCGAGCGCAACCGCGCCTTCGCCCGGTACAACGCTTCCTGCCCGGCCTCCCGGCGAGCCAGCGCTTCCTGCTCGCCTACCCGGCGGTGGCCGTGGCGTGCGTGCTCATCGCCGGCCGTATCTCTCCGCGCGTCGAGGCCGGCGAGGAGCTGTCCGCGCGCGTCCGGTTCCCATTGGTGCGATCCCGAGGAACGATCGGCCGGCTCGCAGGCCTGTTCGCCCTGGATTCGTTCGGCGGAGGGTTCGTCGTGCAGTCGTTCATCGTGTTCTGGTTCCAGCGGAGGTTCGGCGCGTCCACGGAGACGATGGCGCTGGTGTTCTTCGGCGCCGGGCTCCTCCAGGGCCTCTCCTCGTTCGCCGCCGGCTGGCTGGCGAACCGGATCGGGCTGCTGCGCACGATGGTGTTCACGCACCTGCCGTCGAACGCCCTGCTGATCCTGGTCCCGTTCGCGGGATCGCTGCCCGTCGCCGTGGCCTTGCTGCTCGCCAGGTTCGCCATCAGCCAGATGGACGTGCCGGCCAGGCAGGCCTACGTGGTCGCGCTCGTCGACCCGGGCGAGCGGACGGCGGCCGCCTCGTACACGAACACCGCCCGCTATCTCGTGAGGCCGGCCGGCCCGGCCGTCGGTGGCTCGCTCATGAAGGGCGTGGGCCTGGCGTTCCCGTTCGTGGCCGCCGGCGTCCTCAAGATCGTGTACGACCTCACGCTGTTCGCCACGTTCCGCCGCGTGACGCTCGCCGAGCCCGGGGCTCCGTCGGATGTGGCGCCGGAAGCCGGGCCGTAGGCTACCCGTCGGCGTGCAGTCCCGGTTGACGGAGGTACGCCGGGCTCCCATCATTGGGTTCGACATGAGGACGACGCCGGTCACCCGCATCCTCCTCCTTCCGTAGCGGCGAGCGCCCGATCGGGTGCTCGCCGAACCCCTCGCGCCTCGGGCCCGGGGGGTTCTCCAGCTCCGAGACCGTAGTGAGGCGCGCGAGGAGGCAGGACGGATGGCAGGAGCACACGAACCGACCGCGGATCGATACGACCCCATCGAGGTCGAGACCAGATGGCGCGCTCGATGGGAGCGCGAGCCCCTTCCGTCGGTCGACCTGGACCACGCCGAACCCGCCGTGAAGTTCTACAACCTGGTCGAGTTTCCGTATCCCTCTGCCGAAGGCCTCCACGTCGGCCACGTGTACACGTACTGCGGCGCGGATACGTTCGGCCGGTACATGCGGATGCGCGGCAGGCACGTGTTCCAGCCCATGGGGTTCGACTCGTTCGGCATCCACACCGAGAACTACGCGCTGAAGGTCGGGGAGAATCCGCGCGCCCTGACCGAGCGGACCGTGGCGAACTACCGGTCGCTGCTCGGCCGGCTGGGGGCGGCGTGGGACTGGGACCACGAGGTGGTGACCAGCGACCCCTCGTACTACCGGTGGACCCAGTGGGTGTTCCTCCAGCTGTTCCGGGCCGGCCTGGCCGTTCGCGAGGAGGCGCCGGTCGTCTGGTGCCCGTCGTGCCTCACCGTCCTGGCGCACGAACAGGTGGAGGGGGATCGATGCGAGCGATGCGACACGCGAGTGACCGAACGGTTGATGCTCCAGTGGTTCCTTCGGATCACGGCCTACGCCGAGCAGCTCCTGGACCGGCTGGACGTGCTCGACTGGCCCGAGGCCGCGAAGCGCGGACAGCGCGAGTGGATCGGCCGGTCCCGGGGGATGGAGATCGACTTCGCGGTCGAGGGTTCCCCCGACCCGCTGACGGTGTTCACCACGCGTCCGGACACGCTCTACGGAGCGACCTACCTGGCGGTTTCGCCGACCCACCCGCTGGTCGAAGCGAGCACCGCCGGCGACGGGCCGGTCGCATCGGTCCGGGACTGGCTCGGATCGCCGGAGGCCGAACGCACCCCGGGCGTCGCCATCGGCGCGTTCGCCCGGGGGCCGTTCGGCGGTGAGCCGCTGCCGATCTTCGCCGCCGGCTACGTCGTGGCCGCGTACGGCACGGGCGCCGTGATGGGGGTCCCCGCCCACGACGAACGGGACCTGGTGTTCGCCCGGGGGATGGGCCTGCCGGTGGCCCCGGCGTCCGGCCAGCCTTCGGCCGCTTCGCCCGAGGCGATCGCGGACCGGCTGGAGGAAGCGGGCCTGGGCCGGCGGGCGACGCGCTACCGGCTGCACGACTGGCTCATCTCGCGCCAGCGCTACTGGGGGCCGCCGATCCCGATCGTGCACTGTGACGCCTGCGGCATCGTCCCGGTCCCCGAGGAGGACCTGCCCGTCCTCCTGCCCGACGTCGAGGACGTCCGTCCCACCGGATCGGGTCTGTCCCCGCTCGCCGCGGTGGAGTCGTTCGTCAGCACCACCTGCCCCACGTGCGGGGGCCCGGCCCGACGGGAGACCGACGTGTCCGACACGTTCCTGGATTCCGCCTGGTACTTCCTGCGGTTCCCCTCCTCGGACGTGAGCGATCGGCCATGGGATCAGGAGCGGACCGCGCGCATGCTCCCCGTCGATCAGTACGCCGGCGGCAAGGAGCACGTGATGCGGCATCACCTCTACGCCCGATTCGTCACCGCCGCCTTGCACGACCTGGGGCACGTGCCGATCGCCGAACCGTTCCCGCGCCTCCGGCTCCACGGGCTCCTGATCAAGGACGGGGCAAAGATGAGCAAGAGTCGCGGCAACGTCGTCGACCCGGATGACTACCTGCGCACGGTGGGCGCCGATGCGCTCCGCGCGTCCCTGCTGTTCTGCGGCCCGTGGGAGGAGGGTGGAGACTTCAGCGACCGCGCGCTGCAGGGCGTGGTTCGATTCACCCGCCGGGCGTGGCGACTGATCGCCGACGATCATCCTTCCGGTCCCGGTGGGGTCGACCTGCGGCCGGTGGACCGAGCCGTGGCTGCCGTCGGCCGCGACATCGAACGCCTGAAGTTCAACACGGCGATCTCTGCGCTGATGGACCTGGCCAGGTGGGCCCGGGCCAACCGCGCGGCGATGTCCGCGGACGAGTGGTCGCGCACGGCCCGAGCATTCGTGCTGCTGCTGGCGCCGTTCGCCCCGCACCTGGCGGAGGAGCTCTGGGCTCGCCTGGGCGGAGGCTACTCGGTCCACGCGGAGGCGTGGCCGTCGTTCGACCGGTCAGCGGTGGAGGACGACGAGGTCACCCTGGTCGTCCAAGTGAACGGTCGGGTTCGAGACCGGCTCGTGGTGCGCAGGGGGCTCGACCGTGACGCGGCGATCGAGGCGGCGATGACGAGCGAACGGATCCGCTCGCTGCTGGAGGGCGGCCCGCCGCTGCGCGTGGTCCACGTGCCGGACCGGCTGGTCAACCTGATCCCCTGATCGGCCCGAACCACCGGGGACCGGCCCGGTGTGGGCTACTCCTCCATCTGCGTGATGACCGGGGCGACGGCGACGACCGAGCGGGCCTTCTCGAGCCGCATCACCCGCACGCCCTGCGTGGCCCGTCCCGCCTTGCGGACCTGGGTCGCGCCGACCCGGATCACCTGCCCGTCGGAGGCGATGACGAGGATGTCCTGGTCCTTCGTGATGGCGAACGCCCCCGCTAGCTCGCCGACGCGCGTGGTGAGCATCGCGGTCTTCACGCCCAAGCCGCCTCGGCCCTTCTTCGGATACTCGTCGAACGGCGTGCGCTTCCCGAAGCCGTTGTTCGTCACGGTGAGGAGGCCGTCGCCCTGGCTGGTGGCGACCATGGCGATCACCTCGTCCCCGCCGCGGAGCTTCATCCCGATCACGCCGGCGGTCTGCCGTCCCATGGGTCGCGCGCTCGCCTCGCCGAAACGGATGGCCTGGGCCAGGCGCGACACCAGGATCAGGTCGTCCCGACCATCCGTGAGGAGCGTGCCGATCAGCTCGTCGCCCTCCTTGAGGTTGATGGCCGCCAGGCCCGTCCGGGGCGAGTCGTACTCGGCGAGCCCGGTCTTCTTGACCATGCCCTTCCTGGTGGCGAACACCAGGAACCGGCCGTCCTCGTACTCCTTGAGGTCGATGACGGCCGCGATCCGCTCGTCCGATCCGAACCCCATGCCGGGGAGGTTCGCCACGTAGGTCCCCCGGTTCGTCCGGGTGCTCTCGGGCACCTCGTGGACCTTCGTCCGATAGACCTTCCCCTTGTTGGTGAACACCAGCAGCCAGTGGTGCGTCGTGGTGGTGAAGACCTGGGTGATGATGTCGTCGGCTTTCAGGTTCGCGCCGATCACGCCCTTCCCTCCGCGGAGCTGGCGCCGGTACGTGTCGACCGGCAGGCGCTTCACGTAGCCGGCGCGAGTGACGGTGATGATCACGTCCTGTTCCTGGATCAGGTCCTCGATGTCGAACTCCCCTTCGTCGGCGCGGATCTCGGTCCGGCGGGGGTCGGCGTACTTCTTCCGCAGCTCGAGGAGCTCGTCCTTCACGAGGGCCCTGACCTTGTCCGCGTGCTCCAGGAGGTCCTTGAGCCGCGCCACGGTGGCGAGCAGCTCCCGGTGCTCGTCCTCGAGCTTCCGCCGCTCCAAGCGGGTCAGGCGGCGGAGCGGCATGTCGAGGATGTAGTTCGCCTGGATCTCGGACAGCTCGAACCGGACCATGAGCTTCTTGCGGGCCTGGTCGACGTCGCGGGCGGCGCGGATGATCTTGATGACCTCGTCGATGTTGGCGAGTGCGATCAGGAGGCCCTGGACGATGTGGTCGCGCTCCTCCGCCTTGCGGAGCTCGTAGCGCGTCCGGCGCGTCACCACGTCGACCTGGTGATCGACGTAGTGCCGGATCACCTGCTTCAGGTTCAGCGTCCGGGGGACGCCCTCGACCAGCGCCACCATGTTCACCCCGAACGTGTCCTGCAACTGGGTGTGCTTGTAGAGCTGGTTCAGGACGACGTGGGGGTTCGCCCCGCGCTTGAGCTCGACGACGAACCGCATCCCTCCGCGCTTGCTGGACTCGTCCCGGAGGTCGGCGATGTCGTTGACACGGCGGGCGACGACCAGGTCCCGGACCTTCTCGGCCAGCCGCGCCTTGTTCACCATGTAGGGGATCTCGGTGACGACCAGGCGCTCGCGGCCTTGCCTGCTCTCCTCGATCGACACCCGGGCCCGCATCTTCACCGAACCGCGGCCATGCTCGTACGCGTCGCGGATCCCGTCGCGGCCGATGATCAGCCCGGCGGTTGGGAAGTCAGGTCCCTTCACCTTCTTCATCAGGTCCCGGATCGTGATCTCCGGATCGTCGATGGCCGCGATGACCGCGTCGACCACCTCGACCAGGTTGTGCGGCGGGATGTTCGTCGCCATGCCGACGGCGATCCCTGAGGAGCCGTTCACCAGCAGGTTCGGGAACCGGGCCGGGAGCACGACCGGCTGGACCTCGTATCCGTCGAAGTTCGGCTCGAACTCCACCGTCTCCTTGTCGATGTCCCGCAGCAGCTCCATGGCGAGCCGGGCCAGGCGCGCTTCCGTGTACCGAGCGGCCGCCGGCGGGTCGCCGTCGATCGAGCCGAAGTTCCCCTGCGGGTCGACGAGCGGGTACCGGAGCGAGAAGCTCTGGGCCATCCGCACCAGCGCGTCGTAGATGGGCATGTCCCCGTGCGGGTGGTACTTCTTCATCACGTCGCCGACCGCGGCCGCCGACTTCCGGCGGGGCCGATCCGGGGTCAGCCCGCCTTCGAGCATCGAGAACAGGATCCTCCGGTGGACCGGCTTCAAGCCGTCCCGAACGTCGGGCAGCGCCCGCGACACGATGACCGACATGGCGTAGTCGAGGAAGGAGGACTGGATCTCCTCCTCGATGACGACGTCCTCGATCCGTTCGGCGGTGGCCATGTCCGTGCGATCCTCTCGCGGCTCGTCGGTCTAGGTGTCGATGAACGCGTACTTCGCGTTCTCCTGGATGAAGTCGCGGCGGGCCTCGACATCCTCGCCCATCAGGATGCTGAACATCCGGTCGGCGGCCGCTCCGTCCTCCAGGGTCACCCGCTTCAGGACCCGGCTGTCGGGATCCATGGTGGTCTCCCACAGCTGCTCGGGGTTCATCTCGCCGAGACCCTTGAAGCGCTCGGGGTTCAGCGTCTTGTGGCCGTTCTTCGCGCGCAGCTCCGCGAGCTCACGGTCGTCCTTCAGGTACAGGTACTTCCCCTCGGCCTTCACGCGGTAGAGCGGCGGCTGCGCCACGTACACCTTGCCGGCCTCGATCAGGTCCTTCATGTGCCTGAACAGGAACGTGAGCAGGAGGGTCCGGATGTGCGCGCCGTCCACGTCGGCGTCCGCCAGGATGGCGATCTTCCCGTACCGGGCCTTCTCGAGGTCGAACTCCTCCCCGATCCCCGTGCCGATCGCCGTGATCAGCGACTGGATCTCCTGGTTCTCGAGGATCTTGTGCAGCCGCGCCTTCTCGACGTTCAGGATCTTCCCGCGGATGGGGAGGATGGCCTGGAACGAACGGTCCCGAGCCTCCTTCGCCGAGCCGCCGGCGGACGCCCCCTCGACGATGAAGATCTCGCACACCTCGGGGTCGGTCAGCTGGCAGTCCGCAAGCTTCCCGGGGAGCGACGTCGAGTCCAGCAGCCCCTTGCGGCGGGTCAGCTCGCGGGCCTGGCGGGCCGCCATCCGCGCCTTCGCCGCCTGCGAGCACTTCGCGACGATCTTCTTCCCCTCGGCGGGGTGCTCCTCCAGCCAGATCATCAGCTGCTCGTTGACGGTGGTCTCCACGAAGGAGCGCATGTCGGTGTTGCCGAGCTTCGTCTTCGTCTGCCCCTCGAACTGCGGCTCGGCGAGCTTGACGGACACGATCGCGGTCAGACCCTCCCGGATGTCCTCGCCGATCAGGTTCTCCTCCTTCTCCTTGAGGAGCCCCTTGGCCCGGGCGTACCGGTTGATCACGTTGGTCAGGGCCTTCTTGAAGCCCTCCTCGTGCATGCCGCCTTCGTGAGTGTTAATAGTATTGGCAAAAGAATGGAGGGATTCGGCGTAGCCGGTGTTCCATTGCATCGCCACTTCCACCTCGCTGCGCTCGCGCGCGACCTCGAAGTGGACCATCTTGGTGTGGAGGGCGTCCTTGCCCTGCGCCAGGTGCTTGACGAAGTCGGCCAGCCCGCCGCCGGCCCGGAAGACCTGCTTCGCCGGCGGGTCCTCGCGCTCGTCGACGAGGGCCATCTCGATCCCCCGGACGAGGAACGACTGCTCCTGGAGGCGCTCCGCCAGGGTGTCCCGCTTGAACTCCACGGTGTCCGTGAAGATCTCCGGATCCGGCCAGAAGGTCACGATGGTCCCGGTCTTGGCCGACGGCTTCACCTTCTCCAGGCGGCTCTTGGCCACGCCCCGCCCGTACTCCTGGCGCCAGACGAAGCCGTCCCGGGCCACCTCGACCACGAGCCGCCGCGAGAGCGCGTTCACCACGGAAACGCCCACACCGTGCAGCCCGCCGGCCACGGCGTACGACTTCGTGTCGAACTTCCCGCCGGAATGCAGGGTGGTCAGGACGACCTCCACGGCCGGCTTCCGATCGCGGCGGCCGGGGATGGGGGTGATCGGGATGCCCCGACCGTTGTCGGCCACGCGGCATCCGCCGTCCGCCAGTAGCTGGACGACGATCTTGCTGCAGGACCCGGCGAGGGCCTCGTCGATCGAGTTGTCGACGACCTCGTACACGAGGTGATGAAGCCCCCGCGGGCCGGTGCTCCCGATGTACATCCCGGGCCGTTTGCGGACGGGCTCGAGCCCCTCCAGGACCGTGATGTTGTCAGCCGTGTAGCTGGAACGAGCCGTCTTATCTGCCAATCTGCCTCCGCCGCGCATCGTTCGCCCCGCACCCGTCCGCCCGGGGGAGGAGTCGCGTAAGCGGGACGCCGAACTGAGACCAATCATAGCATCCGGGAGTGACGATTCCCCGTCTCCCACGGCCCGTTCGAGGGTCCTGTCGAGCGGGTCAACCCTCCCGGTCGAGGACGATCCGGACGTCCGTCACGACCCGGTCACCGAGGACCTCGTTCGCGTTGCGCGCCACCTCGCGGGACAGGAACCGGAGCTGCGCCGCCCACGCAGCCGTCGACGCCCGCACGACCAGGATCCCGCGGTCGTCGAGGCGAGCCGGAGCCGTTTCCGAGGCCAGGCGTTCGCCCACGACGTCTCCCCGCCTGCCCGCCAGCTCCCCGAGCAACAGTCCCGCACGCCACGGCGAGCCACCGAGGAGGCCGTCCAGGACCGAACCGATCCCCGCGGGCTCACCCGTGCCCGGCGCCACCGGATCTTCCTTCGGGCGCCCCGGCACGCCCTTTCGCCACGGTGGCGACCACGCGGCGGTCCGGGGGCGACCCCGGCCTTTCCCCCATGGACGGTGCTGCGGCATCCGCCGGCTCACTCGGACACCACGGCTCCCTCCTTCACCCGCCACATCGTGGCCGCGGGAGGGACCTGGGCTTCGTCGGGTAGCGCCAGGACCAGCTGGCCGCGTCCGCCGAGCGACGCGGCGAACCTCCCTCGACGCTCGGGATCGAAGGGGGAGAACGGGTCGTCCAGGAACGCGACCGGCGGGTCGCCCGCTTCCGCGGCCAGTGCGCCGGCCAGCCCCAGCCGGAGGGAGAGCGCGGCGCCCCACGCCTCGCCGTGCGAGGCGAACCCACGGGCCACCAGCCCCTGCACCGTCAGGCCGAGGTCGTCCCGGTGCGGTCCGACCAGCGTCGACCGGCGGGTCAGCTCGTCGGCGCGCCGCTCCCCCAGCAGATCCCGGAACCGGTCCACGAGCGTCTCGCTCTCGAGCGGGTCACCGGGCACCGAAGGCCGATACGCCACCGTGAGCGCCTCCTCCCGAGCGCCGGCGAGCCTGCCGAACTCCCGGCCGGCGAGCGGCCCGAGCCGCTGAACGCTCTCCGCCCGGAGCGACGTCACCGCGGCGCCGCCGGCGATCAGCTCGGCGTCCCAGGCCTCGAGGCCCGGAGGGACCGACCCGCGGCCTTCCCAGTCCTTCAGCAGCCTGTTCCGCTGTCGGAGGGTTCGTTCGTAGGCGGCGAGCGCGGACTCCCGGGGCGGCCACAGCGCCTTCACGGCGCCGTCCATGAACCGGCGGCGCTCGTCGGGCTCCCCGATCACGACGGCCAGGTCGTCGGGCCCCGAGAACACCGATCGGATCGAGGCCCGCAGGTCCCGCCGGCGGCGCACGACGGTCCGGTTGACCTGAACGCGGTTCGCCCCGGACGGGCGGACCTCGATCTCCACCAGGAACGTGCCCGACCCCGCGTGGATCTCTCCGCGCAGGAAGGCGGACCGGGCTCCCACGCGGACGAGGGGGAGATCGGTCCGGACCCGCGGTGATTCCAGCGCGAACAGGTAGTGCATGGCCTCGAGCAGGTTCGTCTTGCCGTGGCCGTTGGGCCCGACCATGGCGGTCAGCCCCTCCGGAACCTCGAGTGACGTCTCCCGGTGGTTGCGGAAGTCCCGCACCTCGATCCACGCGAGCCTCATCGGCCCGAGCCTACGTCGGACCGGACCGGGCGGAGCGTCCGCTCAGCCCACGTGGGCCGGAAGGCGAACCGGCATCACCAGGTACAGGAACGCTTCGCCGTCGCCCTTGATCACGGCGGGCTTCAACCCGTCCCGGACCTCGAGGAGGACCCGCTCGCCCACCGCGGCGGTCAACCCGTCGGCCAGGTACTGGGGGTTGAACGCGGCCGTCATGTCGGCGCCCTCGTACTGGGCTTCGACGACCTCCACGGCGCCTCCCAGGTCGGGCGACGAGGACGTCAGCCGCACGCCCAGCGCGTTGAACTCCATCTTCACCGGCGAGCTCTCCCGCGCCAGGAGCCCCACCCGTCGCACGGCGTCCAGGAACTGCTGCCGGCTGCACGACAACCGGTTCTCGTAGCCCTCGGGCAGCAGCTGGCGATAGTTCGGGAACTCCCCTTCGATCAACCGGGACGTCAGCATCAGCGAACCGATCCGGAAGGAGACGGAGCTCGCGTCGACGAACAGCTCGATCTCCTTCTTGTCCTCGCCCGCGGCGGCGCGGCCGGCCTCGTTCAAGGCCCGCTCCGGCACCAGGGCCTTGGCCTCTCCCTGGGCCGACGCGGTCAGCTCGCGGAGGGACAGCCGATAGGAGTCGGTGGCCACCATCGTGAGGCCCTCGGGCGTGATCTCGAGCAACACGCCGGTCAGGATGGGGCGTGCCTCGTCCCGCGACGCGGCGCGGGTGACTTGCGCGACACCTTCGGCGAAGCCCTCGGCCTCGACGGTCACGCGGGTCCCGGAGGGATCCTGCAGGACCGGGAAGTCCTCGGCCGGCAGGCACCGGACGGTCCCCTGGTAGTTGCTGCACACGATCCGAGCCTGACCCTCCTGGGCCTCGAACTCGACGGGGGCGGGCTCGAAGCTCTTCACCATGTCCGCGAGCAGCCGGGCTGGCACCAGGGCGATCCCGTCCTCCTGGACCTGGACCGGCAACTGCAGCCGTGCCGAGACCTCCAGGTCGGTGGTCGCGAGGGTCAGCTCGGCGCCCGTGGCATTCATCAGCACCCCCGTGAGGGCCGGGATGCCGGGCCTGGACGACACGGCACGCTGGACGGTCTGGAGCGCCTCGGAGAGGACGTCTCGGTCGCACCTGAACTTCACGGAGCACCTCCCGGTCTACGAACCCTGGGTTGAGGACTTCAAACTCGTCGTCGTAGTAGCTGTGGAAACGGGGATATCGGAGCGTTCATGCAGCGTAGCGCCTGGGTACGACAGCCGCACCCGGTGGAGAACCGCCCCGGGCGTCACCAGCCGGCCCGGCCCTCGCCGCCGTTCCATCGGAGCGTACCCACGCCGCGCCCACGGTTTCCCCAGCCTTGTCCCCACGGGCCGGGTCATACCGGGCGGCTCCGGGCGCGGATCTTCTTCGTCAGCTCCTGGACCTGTCGGTAGACGCTGCCTCGCGCCGGCATGAGGGACTCGATCTTCTTGATCCCGTGGAGGGCCGTGGTGTGGTCGCGCTCGAACATCTCCCCGATCTTGATGAGCGAGAGGCCGGTCAGCTCGCGGAGGAGGTACATCGCGATGTGGCGGGCCGTCGTCAGTGGGCGGGACCGGCTCTTCGAGATGAGGTCGGCTTCGGTGAGGCTGAAGTAGGTCGCCGTCTCCTCGAGGATCGCGGCGGGAGCGATCTCGTGGCCCGTCTGGGGGATCAGATCCTCCAACGCGCGTTCGGTCAGGCGCAGGTCGACCGGCTCCCGGGAGAGCGACGCGAACGCGGCGACCCGGAGCAGCGCTCCTTCGAGCTCACGGATGTTGCTGTCGAACTTCGACGCGATGAAGTGAAGGACCGAGTCAGGCACGATCAAGGTGTCGCGGATCGCCTTCTTCTGCAGGATCGCGATGCGGGTCTCCAGGTCGGGTGGCTGGACGTCGACGACCAGGCCCGAACGGAACCTGCTGCGGAGCCGCTCTTCGATGCCCCCGAGCTCCTGCGGAGGGCGGTCCGACGCGATGACGATCTGACGCTCGTGCTGGTGCAGGTGGTTGAACGTGTGGAAGAACTCCCGCTGGGTCTCCTCGGCGCGGGCCAGGAACTGGACGTCGTCGAGGAGCAGGACCTCGATGTCGCGGTATTGCCGCTGGAAGAGGTACCCGCGGCCCTCGCGCACCGCCTTGATGAACTCGGTCATGAAGCTCTCCGACGTCACGTATCGGACCCGGGTCCGCGGCGCGAGCCGCATCATGTGGTTGCCGACGGCGAAGAGGAGGTGCGTCTTTCCCAGTCCGACCCCGCCGTAGATGAACAGCGGGTTGTAGACCTTCGAGGGAGGGGCTTCGGCCACCGCCATGGCCGCGGCGTGAGCGAACTTGTTGCTCGGCCCCATGACGAACGTCTCGAAGGTGTAGCGGTCGGGGAACGGCGAGAACGAGAGCGGTTCGGCCTCGCCGAGGCTCGGCTGATCGGGGCCGGGCCCGACGGGCCGGGCCCTGACCCTGCGCCGGGCCGGGCCGGCCATCGGTTCGTCGGTGTCGCGACCGGGGGTCGGGGTGTGACCGGGGCGGGCGTCCTCCGGCGCGTCCGGAGCCACCTCGATCCGGAGGGTCGCGTCGGGGCCGAGCGCCGCGTGCAATGCTCCCGTCAGGATGTCGAGGTACCGGGACGTGAGCTGGGCTTTGACGTAGGCGCTCGGGGCGAGGACCTCGAGTGTGCGCTCTTCGAGCTTGGAGGGCTCGAGGTCTGCGACCCACATCGTGTACGAACTGTCCGGCAGCTGGTGCCGGGCGTGATCGCGCACCGCGACCCAAACGCTCTCGAGCGTGGGCTCCGTCGGCGATCGCTGCTCAGCAACGGGCAATGGCATTGTCCACAGGCACTTTCCACAGGTGTGGAATAACGGATGACTGCTCTTCGCGGGAAAAGCCCCGCGCCGTCCGGGCCGCAGGCTCGCGGATTATAGGCCCCACCTACGCGCGGACCGCAATGGGCGACCCGCATCTTGGCGACCTTTTTCGCCGAGGGGCCCGTCGAGCGGACGGCCGCTATACTCGTGCCTCACACCGCGACGCCGGCGGCCGCGTGGCTGCCCGGCGGATCGATCGGAAAGCCGAGCCAGCCGTGAAGAAGACCTTCCAGCCGAACAACCGGAAGCGCAAGAAGACACACGGGTTCCGCGCCCGCATGCGCACCCGCGCCGGCCGCGCGGTGCTGGCCCGCCGGCGGGGCAAGGGGCGGGCGCGGCTCGCCGCCTGAGCGGTTCGATCGGCGGCGAGCCTCGACCATGTCCTCCTCCCCATCGTCCCTCCGCAACG
>WNGK01004843.1_pt1 | contig 19324 bp, 15 predicted proteins | sample 5400601 | NCBI WGS metagenome assembly WNGK01 (sample SAMN13153376, study PRJNA577476) | soil metagenome | isolation source: 60 cm soil or saprolite under Garry oak tree replicate 1 | place: USA:California | collected 2016-06-15
TCTCCCTCTGGGAGAAGGTGGCCCGAAGGGCCGGATGAGGGTGCTTTTCCAGCCCTCACCCGGCGCTTCGCGCCACCCTCTCCCAAAGGGAGAGGGACATTTCCGGAACAGGTTTCCAAATAGAGAATCCAATGAAAACCGCATCACTCCTGCTTCTGCAGCGAAACGCTCACCCGGCCTTCGGCCACTCTCTCCCAGAGGGAGAGGGACGCGCCCTCGGCATAGTTGCCCAAGATTTCGGTGAGAAATGCGGGCTAGCCTTACGGTTACTCGAACATTTCCGGAAAGTAAAACGTAAGAACGCGGTTCTGAAGGGCGCTGGCCACCATGATCTCTTTGTACTTCGGGATCACAGCAATCCCCGAGTTCTGTCCTCCTCCGGTGATCTGACGAACCGGGATTCTCCAGCGTGGAGCAACGTCTCCGTCGTCGGTGATTTTCCAAACGGCCCACCCGTCCATGGAGTTGGATAAGATCAAACCCTTTTCGGGATAGGTCGTAATTTGGCCGCCTCCAAACCCGCCCGTCTTCGGTCCCCGGATCACGCGCAAGGGCTTGGCGTTTCCGGCGGCAGCGCGATCAAAGATCAACAGGCCATTGCTTTTTACGATCAGGAGATTATGGACCGGATCCACAGCGACCTGCGGAGTCGCGGCTCGAATTTGCGTGTCAGGTCCGGCAAGAATTCGTTTGGGTGCCACGTCTCCGTTCGCCGTCCGGTCAAATACCAAAACCCCTTCCGGCCCACCCGTTCCAGCGGTTCGATATCCACCTGAGCCGACGGGAAGGAAGATTTCATTATTTTCTGGATCCGCGGTCACGGTACTGAGAGCGGCATAACCCATGCCTAATATTCCGGTCTTCGGCCCCTGGATGACCCGAAGGGGAGCTTCCTCTCCATTGGCTCCTCCGCGGAATACCAGGATGGCCTGTGACAGCGGGCTATTCACAACGATTTCATCGTGAATCGGATCATATGAAAAACCGTGCATGGTTCTGCTGAGCAGCGTCTTTTGACCCTCAAGCGTTCGTACCGGCGGCTGATTCTCCTTCGCCAGCCTGGCGAAGGCCGCAATCTGCGGATGGGTCACTCAGTTGGGCACCCATATCTGGTCCCGCGCGGCGTCGTAGGCCAGGGCCTCGACCTTGCCGAACTTCAACGACACTTTGTTCGCAGGTGCGCTGCGGATGGTGCGCAACGGCGCCACGTTTCCGTTTGCCGTCAGCGGGTAGGCCGATGCCGAAGAGTTACCGAAGCTGGAAACCCACAGCTCATTATTCTTCTTGTCCACAAACACACCCGACGGATTGGACAGACCGGTCCGGTTGCCTTTGATGACTCTCGTCGGCGCCACGTTCCCCTGATCCGTTCCCTTGAAGACGAGGAGCGATTGACCGATGTCGTTGGCGACATACAGATCCCCGGTGTCGGAGTCGATCGACATTTGTGAGGGCCAATTCATCTGGGTCCTGGAACCCTGAATCACGCGCACCGGAGCCGTGTCACCGTCCGCGCCGAGCGGGTAGACCGAAATCGAAGGGTCTTCGAATCTGCCCGTACCGGCAGTCCTGTAGTCACTGACATGGCCCCAATTGGTGACGAACAGCAGTTTGTTCTTCGGATCAAGAGCGACACCATGCACGTCCGATAGGCGCGTGCTCTCCCCTTGCAGGCTGCGCAACGGCTTGTCGTCTCCGGAGGCGCCCTTACGAAATACGGCCACCTCGGGAGGGTACTGGACACCGACGAAAAGCTCCTGCTTCTCCTCATCGACAGCCAGAGCGAAGCCCCGATGGGGAGTATGCAAAATACGCCCAGGCTTGATATCTCCCTTGGCGTCGCGGGGAAACACGACAACCTTGTCTCCAGTATCCGTTTCTACCGAGTAGATGTCCCCATTCTTCGGATCGATATAGAGGCCGTTGTTGAACTGGATATCGGTTTCCGGCCCCTGGATGACCCGTTTCGGTTCGGTAAAGGGGACGCCTGGCGGTGTATTGTCCATGCGGTTGAACACCCGGATGCTCCACATGTTGTTATCCTGGAGGATGACTTCATCGAATCGCGTATCGACCGCGACGGAGCTGTAGATTGGATCCGTATCTCTAATCGTGCGGGTCGGGGGACGAGTGATATCGCCGGTTTGGCCGCCATTTTGCGAGGCCGCATAGACAGGCCTTTGCTGCAATGCAGCAAACAGATTTTCCTTTTGCGTCGCGGCGAGATTGGGATCGACGTCAGGCCACTGGCAGATCTCTCCATAATCGGGTAACTGCTGGACGGAAACCAATTGAGGAGAGCCCGTGGCGGGCCTCAATTCCTGCCGTTCTACAAGCGACCAGCAGGAGATACTCACCACGATCGCCAGTACCGCGGCAAGGGCCATACTTCTGCCGTTGTTTCTTTTCATCCGCATGAATGCTCCTTTCAATATTTGGAAATGGGGGCTACGTCCCCATTTCCACCATTTCCACATCATGAACTGCCCCGGAACAGATGTTTGTTGATCTTCAGCGCTCTAATTCTCGATTCAAGTGTCGAGGCAGGCATGCCAAGACGTGCCGCGGCCCCGTCTGGGCCCGCGACACGGCCGTGCGTTTCCTTCAAAACGGCCTCGATACGTGCCTTCTGCTGGTCGCGTGAATTCTGTGATTCCGGACCTGACACTTCGGGTGTTCCTGTGGATTCCGCCGGAAGCGTGCCGGGTTCCAGCCGAAATACTTCGCTGTCGGCGAGGATCACGCCGCGCTCGATGACGTTCTGCAGTTCGCGAATGTTTCCCGGCCATGAATACCGTTCGAGCGCCTCCGATGTCCTCTTATCGATCTGGCGAATACGTTTTCCCATTCGGCTTGCGAAACGCGATACGAAGTAATCGATCAGGATCGGAATATCATCGAAACGTTCTCGCAACGAGGGGGCATGTATCGGAAAAACATTCAGCCTGTAGTAAAGGTCCATTCGGAAACGGCCAGCGGCAACTTCACGTTCCAGGTTCCGGTTCGTTGCCGTAATCACTCGAACATCCGTATGGATGGTCTTATTGCCGCCGACCCGCTCGAATTCTTTTTCCTGAAGCACTCGAAGTAGTGCAATTTGCATTTCCGGAGTCAGTTCACCGATCTCGTCGAGGAAAATCGTTCCGCCGTGAGCGGTCTCGAAACGTCCGATTCGCTGCTGCAGCGCGCCGGTGAACGCGCCCTTTTCATGCCCGAACAGTTCGCTGGCAATGAGTTCAGCCGGCAGCGCTGCGCAATTCACTTTCACCAGGGCTCGGCCGGAACGCGGCGATCGCCGGTGAATGGCATGAGCGATCAGTTCTTTTCCGGTGCCCGTTTCTCCGGTGAGGAGTACGGTCGAATCCGTCGGTGCAACCTTCTCAATCGCCGTCAGCACATTTCGCAGAGACTGAGACGAGCCGACAATCTCCTCGTAAATCGACTGCTGAACAATCTCGTCCTGCAGCAGCCGGTTCTCGGCCTGGAGTTGCTCTTTTAGCGCCTTGATTTCCTCGAAGGCCAGGGCATTCGACACCGCTATCGAGACGATTTCTGAAACATCCTGCAGCAACTGGACGTCGGTATCCCGGAACGTCTGCCTTTCAAACGACACAAAGTCCACGGCGCCGATCAGTTCGCCCCGTCTCAGCAAGGGCAGTGAGATGTAGCTTTGAACACCGTACTGCAGGAGCCTTTCCTCCGCTGGGAATCGCTTGTGACCTCGGAGATCGGAGCAGACATAGGGTCTGTGGGAAGAAGCTATTTCGCTGACGGGATGCTCGCTCAGCCGCTGCTTGATGACCGGAGTTTGCCCAGACGCCTTGATGCTGGAGGCCGCGCGCGCGACGACGCTTTCAATGGGCTCTCCAGGCCTCCGGCTGAGGCCCTCAAGATGTAAAGAATGCAGCCTGGTGTACTCTCCTTCGATCACCATCACTGCAATCGCGTGAAAATGAATCGTCGGCCTGAGCGCAACGATCAGCGCTTCCAGGACCTCCGCCAATTCCAGGTGACTGCTAGCAGCCTTCGCTACATCCAGGATGAGCCGTGCGCTGGATTCAACCCCGTAACGAGTGTCCAGGCTTTCCTGGCTCGAACTTGTCATTTGTGAAGGGTATCATGCCGCGTATGGAGGGCACACGCGTACGGAAGCAGACCTGTCCAAATTACGAAGACGGAGGGCGCCCAGGGCTCGAGGAGGTGAATTGGCAAACCTAAAGCTCAGTTAGCTACAATTGGTTAATATAGCTGCGCATAAATAAAACATCCATAATAGACTTAACTAATTATAGTGAATGTGTGCGATAATGCCTCATCGATCAGCTCGGCTTGCTCCGAACAACTTTGATCAAGAGGGGGAAGAAAGATCAATGCTCAGAAACCTGTCGTACTGGGTCCGTTCCAAGCAAACTAACGAAATCAGCGGTTTTGGCCGGACGCCGGTTCCGGCTCACTTCAAGACGCTCAAAGAGGCAAAACTGTATCGCCGGGAACTGAATTTACGCAAGGGAGCCTATCATCCCGGTTACTTCGTCGAAGAACAGGATGACTGTCCTCCTCCTGTTTCTTTTTTTGCCGGAACTGCCGGACCTGAAAGATCGTGATCGCCGGTTCCTAACGAGACCGCCTCTGGAGGAGCTATGTCCCTCTCACTAACGTCAAGATTTGTTTCTGGTGTCGTCATCGTGGATATGTCCGGCAGATTGTGCTTCCTTGAAGTCGCTTTGCGTAAACATATCAACGAACTTTTGGAGGAAGGCCACCGCGAGTTCGTACTGAATTTGGCGGATGTTCCATACATCGACAGCTTCGGTTTAGGCCAGTTGATCACCATCCGGGCTTCGATCCGAAGCAAAGGCGGCCGATTGATCCTCCTACAGCCAACAGATCACGTTCAGAAACTGCTTCAGATCACAAAGCTCAACAGCGTTTTTCACACTTCGAGGGATGAAGCTCAGGCCGTCAGAAGCGCACAGACGAGTATCGCTGCTTTGGCGTAAGCAGAATCAGCCGGAGTTGCGTGCGTGCGGGGAGTGACAACGGATTCCAGAGCTTTTTTCAATAGACCTGAACTTGCCTCTCGAACTTCGCGTTTCGCCCCCGACCAGCTGACGCAGGCAACAGGTGAGTCAAAACTCCCCTCCTTGGCAAAGGAGGGGTGGACGCGCCATCAAGTAAATGGTCCCGTTCCTTTGACTGGCGCGGACGGGGTGGTTCGTTCAACTAAATGTCCAAACTCCGTTCTCGTGCCCGGCCGGCCCTGCCACCACTGCAATCGACATCAGAAGATCAGCTTGACCCCCAGTTGGACCTGGCGCGAGGTCGTGCGTGTGCTCGTAATCCGGCCGTAAGTCGGATTGACGTTTCCGGTCCCGGCCACAGCGCCTTGACTGAAGACGGCACCGCCGGGAAGCGCAAAGTTGGGGTGGTTTGGAACGTTGAACACCTCAGCCCGGAACTGAACCGTTTTGTCTTCCGAAAATTTCACTCCCTTCAGGAGCGCAAGGTCCAGGTTCGTCAGCCTCGGACCGGTCAAAACATTTCTGCCGAAATTCCCGTTAAAGCCAACCGCGGGCAAGGAGAAGCACGACGGGTTGAACCAATGCTCCACCGTGGGGTGGGCAGTAGGGTCGCAGCCGGCAACGTAACTCGGACGAGCGGACGAGCCCCTGAACGTGTTTGTCGCAATTCCGGTCGTGACGTTGAAGGGGTTCCCGCTATGGGCGAGGAACACTCCGCTGAGCTGCCATCCTTCAACAAATGGGTTACCGTGGAACGGTAGAGTGTACAGGCCGTTGAGTGAGAAGTTGTGGCGGAGGTCGTACGTGCACCGGCCTCTGTCGTCGTTCGGGTTGAACGGGTTCGAAATGCTGGTCCCACCGTCGACCAGGTAGCTACCCGATCCAATGTCGATGCATTTCGAGAAGGTGTACGACACCTGTCCCGACCAGTTGTTGTTCAACCGCCGATTGAGTCCCAGCTGCAATCCGTTGTATTTCGCCCATCCGAACGTTCTGGACGACGACAGGGTGTCATAGGCCGGGTTGACGCGAGGGTTATCGACAACGGTAAGTCTGCCGCCCACCGTCTGCAACGTGGCGAACTGCAGTCCGTTGGGTGTAACGATGGGTATCGGCGGGTTCACTTGAAGCTGCTGTACCTGGTGAATGCTGTGCGACCCGACATACGCGGCCGTCACCGCAGTGGTCGCGCCAAGCTCGCGCTGGATGCTCAGGTTCCACTGCTCCACGTACGGAGTGTGCAACCCGTTTTTCATATCCATGGCAAACGTCTGCGTGGGCAGAGCAGGAGCAACGCTCGAGAAGGCTTTCGGAAACACGGGATTCAGCTCGGTCGCACTGACAAACGGCGGCGATTGATAGTAGGTGGCGGCGTAGTCGCGTGGGCCGATGATCGCGTGGAACACTCCAAAACCTGCCCGAACGGACATCTTGTGATCCTTAAACGGATCCCACGCAATGCCGAACCGGGGATCGAGGTTCGCCAGCGATGGATTGTGATCGTAGATTTGGGACACCTGCGCGAATCCCGTGCTGTACGGCGGATCGACGATACGGTGCATCTTGTTGTCCGCTTCGGTTCCGTTGTTCGTGGGCGAGTACCGCAATCCGAGGTTCAGCGTGAGGGTGCTCGACACCCGCCAGTCATGCTGACCGTACAAATCGTAGAGCCATTCGCGAAAGCGGCGCGAGGCGTCGCGTCCGCCCAGTATCGTGCCGCTGTACTGCAGCGGGACACCTTGCAGGAACAGCGTGAAGCTGTTGAAGGTGAACGATCCGTGGCCGGGAATCGGAGAAAAAACGTTGGACTGAACTTTGGTCACGCCTGCGCCAAACTTGAGGCTGCGGCTTCCCTTCGTCCAATAAACGTCATCGCCGAAGTTGTATCGCGTCTGCGAGAACTGCCACGGACCTGGAGCGGCCGAGCCGAAACCAGTAACTCCGCCGGAAATTGTCAGGCCCCCGTCGGGCAGACCTTCGTTCGGAAACCACTGCAGCTCCGGGTGTGTGATCACGTCGGTTTTGCTGCGCTGCCACGGTCGCGAAACGGCGAACCGGGCCTGATTCAACAGCGTGCTCGAAAAAGTGTGTTTTTCCTCGACCGTGAAGAACTCGTTGTTATTGGAGTTGATGGTCGGCCACAGGTCAGGGATTGGCCCGCCGCTCGGTTCAAACAGTTCCGCCACGTCGCTCACGTGCCGCACGAAGAGCGTGTCGCCCTGTGGGAGAACCCAGTCGAACCGGCCGAGCGCGTAGTTCTCGTGCGCCGTCTGTGTCGGGTTGAGCGTGACGATTCCCTGGCCGCCACCCACGACCGTGTCCGGTGCGGGCCAGAATTTGAAATACGGCGCGACACGCGCATCGACACCGACGTTCACGAGACTGCCGCCGGGCCCAGTCGCCAAAAACCCTTTTCGCGCATCTGCGTCAGGAACCGTGATGATTCGGGTTTCGCCCAGCGAATGCCTGAACCCTTCGTAATTGCCAAAGAAAAACATTCTGTCGCGTTTGATCGGTCCGCCCAGGGTTCCGCCGTACGCGTCGCGGTGGAACGAGGGAATCGGCGCGGCTGGCCTATCAAAATAATTCTTGGCGTCCATCGCGCTATCGCGCGTGAAGTCGTAAGCCGTGCCATGGAAGTTATTCGTTCCCGATTTGGTCACAGCGTTCATCACGGAGCCGTTGCCCCCATACTGGGCGCTGTACGTGTTGGTCAGGACCTGAAACTCCGCGATCGCATCAATGCCCATCGACGTGCCGACGACACCCGCTCCTGACCCACGATTGAAATAGTCCTGGATGTTGGTACCGTCGAGAAGCTGCGCCTGGCCGTTGGGTCTGGATCCCGAAACGGAATACGTGGGCGCCGTTCCGTAGAATGCTCCGGCGACGATGCTCTGATAAATGGATACGCCGGGGGCCAGCAGGATCAACTGTTCGACATTCCGGCCGTTCAGCGGCAAGGCGCGCATCTGTGATTCGTCGACGAGATTCGACAGCTGCGCCGTCGTCGTTTCCACTTGCGGAGCCGATTGCTCCACCGTCACGGTCTGCGTGAGCTGACCGACGGGCAACGCGAAGTCCACGACAACCTCGCGGCCGACCGTCACCTCGATTCCCTTGTGGATCACGGTTTGAAAACCCGGAAGCTCGGCCTTCACTTCGTACTGGCCCACGTTCAGGCTGGGTACCCGGTAACGCCCACGCTCATCGCTGAGTGTGGTCCGAGCGATGTCTGTTCCCGTGTTCGTCACCGTCACGCTCGCGCCAGGGACTGCGGCGCCGGATGGGTCCGTCACCGCGCCCAAAATGGCCGCTGTTGTCGCCTGCCCGGCCAGAGGTATACCCGTCGCACCCGCAAAGAAAATCACCAGCAGCGTGCAATTACCGGCAATGCGAATCTTTGATTTGGCTGGCATTCCACATCCCCCTTTTTTGCCGTTTCCCTGTACCATTCGTCATCGCCGTGTGTCAAAGCTTTTTCGGCCATTTTTCAAGGTGCGCAAAAAAACCTCCCCTCCTAGAACTTGGGGGTTGAAGCCAAGTCCCCTCTCAAGGAACTGCGCCGATAAGTCCTTTGTTTTCGAGGGCGCAGTTTCTTGTGTGTTTTGGCGCTGGCCAGCAGGACAGCTCTGGATACTCCTTGGCAAAGGAGGGGTGGCTGCGCCATCAAAAAGATGCTGCGAAGCCACCAAGTCCGGCGCAGACGGGGTGGTTCGTTCAAGAGAAATTGTTTTGGAGTTTGAACGAACCACCCCGTTCTTGATGTTTCGCCCTACCGGGCTCACGCTTCGCGCCGCGCCTTTCAAAGGAACGGGGATATTTCTGGATGGCGCGTCCACCCCTCCTTTGCCAAGGAGGGGAGTCTGCTCCGCCCAAGCGTTCAGCAAAAATAAATGCGTATACTTCCCAGGCATATCGCAGCTAAACGGTTCGACGATTCGACCGATTCGACTCCTCCGATTGACACAATTTCCTGCGCGGTAGTATGCTGCGCGCAATTTTGTGGCTTCATGGAATTGAGCTTGATTTGCGGGGTACGATGAAGGCCGCTTTGCAGCTTCTCTTTCCTTTTGACGCGCCATCCAGCTACGCGATCGTGCGACAGTGTTCTCCACCTTCCAGCGGTCTTCGAACAGAACCGGAGCCTATTTGTGGGATTTAACAAACGAAGAAGAAACCTGAAGAGGAAATCACGAGAGGAGGAAACAATGAAGTGCACAGTCGCTGGTTTTGTGGCAGTAGTGCTGTCGTTTTTTGTTGTATCCGCTCCAGCATTCGCTCAGTCGAGTAATGCCTCCTTAGGCGGAACCGTTTCCGACGCCTCGGGCGCTTTAATTCCGGGCGTCACGGTCACAGCGACGAATACTGGAACGGGAATCGTCACCACCGTGTTGAGTAACGAAACCGGGACATACCAGTTTCCGCTCCTGCAACCAGGAACCTACAAAGCGAGCGCAGAGCTTGCCGGTTTCCGGACGCAGACCTATAACGAGGTCACGCTTGGGATCTCTCAGCAGGTCCGATTGAATTTCACGCTGCAGGTGGGCGGACAGGCGCAGACGGTTGAAGTGAGCGTGGCCGCCGATACGCTTATCGCGACAACGTCGGCGTCGGTGGGTGTGGTGCTTCCGGAATACAAGTTACGCGACCTTCCGCTGGGCGGCCGCGATGTGACCGATCTGGTCAATGCCATGCCCGGGGTTGTTGGAACCAACATTTCCGGGGCGCCAACGGGCTTTTCAATGACGACACGGGACGGCATCCCCGTGAACCAGGGGAGGTACAACCCGGGTGTGTTTACGCAGACGTTCATCAGTCCGGACCTCGTGGATGAAGTCCGCATCATCGTGGCGCCCGCAGATGCGGAGTTCGGACGCGGCTCGGGGCAGGTTCAGATGGCGACACGATCGGGAACCAACGACTACCGCGGCTCCGTGTTTTGGGCGAACCGTAACTCCGTGTGGGATGCGGCCACGTTTAACAACAACTTTAACAACCTCGGCAAGGATTACCTGAACCGCAACCAGTATGGAGGGCGTTTCGGTGGTCCTATCGTCCGAAACAAGACCTTTTTCTTCTTTCTGTACGAGGGCCAGCGTACCGTGCAAAAGGCGGTCGTCACGCCGATCGTGCTAACCCCGACGGCACGGCAAGGCATTTTCCGATATTTCCCGGGAGTCCCAAACGCCGGCGCGACGGCATCCGTTCCCAGTGTGGACCTGGCGGGAAACCCGGTCAGGCCGGCAGGAGCAACCGGTGATCTGGTGTCCTTCAGCGTATTTAACCGGGATCCACTGCGCCCTGGGCCCGACCAGAGTGGCCTGATCAAACGGACGATCCTCGACGCGATGCCTTTGCCGAACAACTTCGAGGCAGCCAATGGCGTTGATGGTCTGAATACAGCGCGCTATAAGTGGATCCGCCGGCGGTACGGATCGGATACCCTCTCCGGGGGGAGTGAAGGAGACCTTACCAACCGCGACCAGATCAACCTCCGCATCGATCATCAGTTCAACGCCAATAACAAACTGACCCTGGCGGGCACGCGCGAACATGGTTTTGCCGACCTTAGCTTGTCGGAGTGGCCCGGTGGGTTCAACGGCTTCATCGACCACCACCCGCTGGTCTATACAGGATCGTTCGTTTCTACGCTGTCTCCGACCCTGGTCAACGAATTCCGCTTCGGATTGCGGCGGGGGAAACTGGCCGCGGGTCAGGCGTACGACAACGCGAAAACAGGAAAGAAAGCCCTGGAGTTCATGGGAAAAAGTGGCGCGATCCCATGGACGATTGAAGGAACGTTGTTTGGCCAGAGCAGCATGATCTATGCAGACAACGGCAGCATCGGCAACAGCACGCCCCTGTGGAATTACGGAGACAACGTCAGTTGGACTCGGGGCAAACACGCGTTCAAAGGTGGCGTGGACCTCCGGCGTCAGGCCGGTAATGCCTGGAACTCCGACGAAATTGTGCCCGCTGTCCATCTCGGTCCCAGCCCAAACCCAGGTCCTAATGGCCCGGCTGCGTTTGGTAACGGCGCGAATATGGTGCAACGGGAATACTACTGTTTCGCTTGTGGAATACCGGTCCAGAATATCGAAACCACGAATTTTCCAGGTATCAATGCGACGGATGTGCAGCGTGCGAAAGATTTGTTGACTGATCTCTCGGGCTCGGTCGCCAATATCAGCCAGGCCTTCAGCCTGCGGCCCGATCCGAAGAATATTAAGTGGCTGGATTACAGCGAGTATTACCAGAAGTATCGGGATTTCCACCAGAACGAGTTGAGCTGGTTCTTCAAAGACGATTGGAAGATTCGTCCGGACCTCACGCTCAACCTCGGCACGCGATGGGAATGGTATGGCGTGCCGTATGAAGGTAACGGAATGATGGCCGCGCCGGTCGGAGGAAGCAACGGCCTGTTCGGGCTCTCGGGATCGAGCTTCGCCGACTGGTACAAGCCCGGAGTCCGGGGTTCGTTGACAACGGTGGAGTTTGTCGGCAAGCACTCGCCGCAACCTGACAAGAAACTCTACCGGAACGACTGGAACAACTTTGCTCCTGCCGTAGGGTTGAGCTGGTCGCTCCCCTGGGGAGGCAAGGATAAGACCGTCCTTCGTGCGGGATATGGAGTGGCCTATGCCGGACGGTTCGCCGCCGGCGGCGGATTGGGAGTCGACATTAACGTCGGCTTGGCGCCGAGCACGAACCAGTTTGCGAATCATCCGTCAACCCGGCCGGAGGATCTGGATCTTCGGACCCTCGTGATTCCAATTCCGGAAAGGAACCCGAACGGCGCGCTCCCGGTCGTGCAAGTGACTGAACGAAGTCAAGGATTCACGGTGTACGACACGAACCAGGTGACTCCCTATATCCAAAACCTCAATGTGGAGCTTCAGCGAGAGATTGCCCGGAACCTGACGATGGAAGTCCGCTACATCGGCAGCAAAGGGACGAAGTTGGAGGGCACACTTTACCTGAACAACCCCATGGTCGAGGAGAACGGACTACTCGAAGCATTCCGGACCACGGTGGCCGGCGGTAATGCGCCGTTGTTCGAACAAATTTTCAACGGGCTCAATGTTCCGGGTGTTGGACTCGTCAATGGCACCACGCTCACCGGTTCTCAGGCGCTACGCCAGTTCACGGGGACTCGAACGTTCCTCGCCAATGGCAATGTTCAGGGGCTAGCGGACTATCTGAACCAGAATTCAAGCTTTACCGGCCAGGTTGGTGGGCTTCTGCGCAGGGCAGGGCTTCCGGAGAACTTTATTGTGACCAATCCGCAGTTCGGCAGCCGGACGTTCGGGGGCGCGGCGATTGTGGGCAACCTGAACAACTCGACGTATCACTCGATGCAGGTGGCGGTGACCAAGCGGTTGTCGCAGGGTTTCACGAATCAGACGACGTACGTGTGGAGCCGGTCGATCGGCACCAGTATTCTCGACCCCCGGAACCGGTCCACGAAGACCCTGCAGACTTTCCACCGCACGCACGCCATCCGCAGCAACGGCACGTGGCAACTGCCATTCGGACCAAATCAGATGTTGCTCAGCAGCGCTCCCGGATGGCTGTCGCGGCTGGTCGAACGCTGGCAGTTGGGTTCGATCGTGAGCTGGAATTCGGGAATGCCTCTGAACCTCATCACCAACAGCACGACTCCAAATCCGTTCCAGGTTCTTCCAACCACCAACAATTTTAATTTTCCGGATCTCGTCGGACCGTTTCCTAAAGACATCGGAAAAGTGAAAATCACCAATACGCCGGGACGGATTACGTACTTCGAAGGTATCCAGCGAGTTCCCGATCCCGGCAGAAGCAACATCACGACCGCGCAGAACCTTCAGACAGCAAATGGCCAGTTCGCCATTGCGGATGCGCAGGGCAAGCTTCTCCTGGTGAACCCTGCAGCCGGAAAGATCGGCAATCTTGGCCAGAATTGGATCGAAGGTCCCGGACTGTTCGGTTTTGACGCGAATCTGGTCAAACGCGTAAAGATTACCGAGACGAAAGAGTTTGAAATCCGGTTGGATGCGATCAATATCCTGAACCATCCCAATTGGCCGAATCCTAACGTGGATATCAATAGCCCAAATTTCGGGGTCATCGCGTTGCCAGGAGCTCCCGGCAGCACGGGACTGAACCAGCCGCCGACCCCCGGAAATCGAACATTTACGTTCGGCGCTCGTTTGAATTTCTAGATATTAGATGTCATGGAGAACGGCGTGGCGTCGGATGTGTTCCGGATGTTGTGTTGTGGGGGCACTGGGAGCGTCCGATCCACTTCCTAATACGCCAGACCCGGATCCCGTAGCGGGGATCTATGGAAATACAGGCCTGTGGAAAGTTTTCACTGCGGAAACGCTCCGTACTGGACAAGCGTCGGTCTCAACGTCGTATGACCGAATCCATCGCGATCCTGGGCATCTCACAATCAGCACGTTTGGATTTGGAGCTGCCGTGGGAATTACGGATCGATTAGAAGCGGGAGTGAATTTTGAAGCAAACCGGCACGCGCGGGTTGGGCAGCCCGAACAGTTGAGTTTCGGCCAGCAGGCTCTCGGCTTCTTTGGTAACAAGACCTCCGGTTCACCGCCGTTGCCTTCAGAGTTGTTGCCGGACAGCAGCCGCGTACCACAATTGCGGTTTCCACCGATCCCGGCTGGCGCCCTGACGGGAGCGGCCGGCTATTACAACTTGCTTCCTTTCGCAGGTCTCGTGAGGGCGGGTGGTGCTACTGGTCTGGTTTCCCTGGGCGCGAAATACAGCATCCTTTCCGAAAACACCGGCGGCCCATTCGGGTTGGCTGTCCATTCCTATTTGGGTGTTCCGATTCACAAGGGCATCGACTTTCTTCTCATGCACCCCGTAGGGACGGGGGACCTGCAGTTTGGTTTTGACGGAATTGTGAGCAAGAACATCGGAGAGACAGCCCAACTCGATTGGAATGCCGGCTACCGCCACATCAACCAACCAGCGCACGTCAGCGTGTTTCGTCTCGCAGAAGAGGTGCCACTAGGTTTTGGCCTGACCATTCCTCGCACCGGCCGCGTCGTATTCATGTTGGAATCCACGGCGGAGGTGTTCTTCGGTAACCACACACCCAATACAAGTTTTGGGCCCGAGGATCCGGTAGACGTCACGGCCGGCTTGCGCGCTCACCTCACGCGGTCCTTCAGCTTCAGCGCCGGATATCGGAGGCCGCTCAATCAATTCGGAGGAGACAGGAACGGATTTGTCGTGAGCGTGACGACCCACAACTAGCATGGGAGCTGGGCATGTCCCACCAGTTCGGTGCTGGACACCGGAGGAGTGTCAACGGATTCCCCTCCTGGAACAGGAGGGGTCTGAGTTTGGACATTTTTAGCTTGTCGAAGATGAGGAATCGTGTCCCTCTCCCTCTGGGAGCACTCTTGTCCAAATTACGAAATGCGGTTCGCTCCAGAAGCAGGATTGATGCGGGTTTCATGGGATTCTCTATTTGGAAACCTGTTTCGGGCATGTCCCGCTCCCTTGGGAGAGGGTGGCGCGAAGCGCCGGGTGAGGGCAGGAAATGCACCCTCATCCGGCCCTTCGGGCCACCTTCTCCAGAGGGAGAAGGAGCCTCCATTTCGGCTAATTTGGACACCACTGCCCCCAGAGGGAGAGGGACATGCCCTACCGGTCAACCTTGCACTCAAATGTCCAAACTCCTCTACCGCAACTGTGTCGCCGTACGTTTTGCTTAAGCTCGTAACGGAAAGAACTTTTGACATAAGCCATCAAAACAGCTTTTGTGTCAAACCAACCACCGCACCACCGAAAAGGACCCAAACGGAATTCACACGAAAACGAAAAAGCACGATGACGCCAATGACGGTCAAAGCGAGCGTCGTGAAATCGACTACTATAAAGCGGCCGAGCTGATAGGTGACTACAACCATCAGTGCCAGTGAAGCTGCGTTGACGCCGTCCAGAAATGCGCCTGCGGTTTCAGATTGCCGGATTCGCGGCACCAGAGGACCGCTCAGCGCTACAAAGACGAACGCCGGAAGGAATATTCCCACAGTTGCTACAACTGCGCCCGGTGCGCCCCCGAGCACATAGCCAACAAAGGTGGCGGTCGTGAAGAGAGGTCCGGGAGTGATCTGACCGGCGGCGATGGCGTCCAGAAGCTGTCCTTCGCTCAACCAATGCCATCGCTCCACCAAATCGGCCCGCAGAAAGGCCAGCAATACGTAACCGCTTCCGAAGAGCATGGAACCAATCTTGAGAAAGAATAGAAAGAGTGGACCTAATCCGAATGTTGCCGAGGCCGTCGCCGCACCTGTGAAGCCTGGGGTGATCAGCGCAGAGTAGGGAATCTGGCTCCTTCGCACGAGAAGCTTTCCCAGAGCAAACAACAGCCCGGTTCCAAAGAGAATCCATAACTCATGAACACCGAGAAAATTCAGGACCGTTCCGGCCACTGCAATGAGGATCAATGGCTTGTTCTTCAGTGCCATGCTGCCGAGTCTCCATAACGCCTGGAGCACGATTGCAATCATCACCGGTTTAACGCCGTAAAGTATCGCCCCGGCCTGTGGCAGCGAACCGTACCGGACGTAAAACCATGCCAAAAACGTAACGATGAGCGATGCCGGAAGAATGAAACAAGTCCCTGCGACCAGAAGCCCGAGCCATCCGGCTCTGCGGCGTCCGACGTGGAGTGCCATCTCAGTTGAATTCGGCCCTGGAATCAGGTTCGTCGCGCCAAGCAAGTCGAGGAATTCCGCCGGCGAGAGCCAACGGCGGCGCCGGACCACCTCATCTTCCATCAGTGCGATGTGTGCAGCCGGTCCACCGAAACCGATCATGCCGAGCTTCAGAAAGAGAGTCGCTATTTCGCCGGGGGATGTGGAACTACTTGACAGTGATGATGACATCAGTCGTCGTCGACATAGCTCCGTCGTTCGCCGTCGCGCGCAGATGGTATGTGCCAGGCTCGGCGAAACGCGCCGCCGTGACCGCTTGGCCATTAGTCAAGGGAATCGGGTTCGTTTTCTCGAACGTGACCTTCGCAGGTCCACCGTACTGAAGCCAGCTCACGGTTAAACCCCGCGGACCTCCACTGGCCGGACGGTCCACCTGCGCTCCAAACCCGGGTGCCGTTGCGGATTTGCCGGCGCCGAATTCTGTCCGAGCACGGCCGTCGATAGCATCATCAAGCAGGCAGCGATGATCGTGAAAACGAGGATCATTCGGACCTCCTCAACCCGAAATTCTAATATTCGCAGGCTAAACCGGATGCTGGGACCGGCCTTCCCAATTTGTCAAGAAAATTGGAAAGGAAATTGAAAATTTGGCGATGCTGTTCGACAATTCATCGGGGGAATTTCGGGACGCAAGAATTTTTCTTCCGTCCCGAAATTCCCCCAAGGGGGCTTTGCAGGAAAAGTCGGGAACGGCCAAGCAGCTAGATCTGAAATCCTGCAATCGCCAATCGTCAGGTACGCAACAAAGATGTGCAATATCCTCAGCAATTGCTTTGGCTGATTGCACATGGCTGTTTGATATTAGGCGATCGGCGAATGCGAATCGGCGATGTTCCGAAAGCAGCAAGTGACTTTTTGTGCAAAGCCCCCGGGGGGAGAGACGATGATTAACGCAGCCATTGTTGGACTTGGGTGGTGGGGAAAGACGCTGGTCGAGTCGGCCCAGGGAAGTGACGCCATTCGCTTTGTCGCGGTCGGTACCCGCGCGGTTTCCCCAGAGATAAAAACGTTTGCCGACGATCAGAAACTGCGGGTCGTCGAGGGCTTCGAAGCGTTGCTGACGGATAAGAAGCTTGATGCCATCGTGCTCGCCACCCCGCATTCCATCCACGCACGGCAGGTGATTGCTGCAGCGCAGGCTGGAAAGCACATCTTTTGTGAGAAGCCGTTTGCTCTCACCAAGAGCGATGCCGAGGCGGCAGTGGACGCCACTCGCCGCGCCGGCGTTACGCTTGGGCTCGGATATAACCGTCGTTTCCATCCAGAGATGAAGAAGCTTCGTGAACGCATCCAATCCGGCGGGTTGGGCACCGTCATGCACGTCGAAGCGACGATGACCGTTCCCAACGCTTTGCTGCTCAAGCCCACCCAATGGCGCGCTCATCGAGAAGAGACGCCTTGTGGCGGGCTCACTCCCCTGGGCGTTCATGCGATCGACGGCATGATCGATCTGTGTGGCCCCATCGATACTGTCTATTGCCAGAGCTTCAAGCGTGTCGTGGAGATTGACAGCGACGATACGACGTCGATGTTGTTTCGCATGAAGGATGGCGCGTCGGGCTATCTTGGGACATTGATGGCAACCGGGCCGGGATTCAGCTTTCAGGTATTTGGCTCCCAAGGCTGGGTCCGGCTGGAAGGCATGACTCACGTCGCCGGCGCGTCATCGGAAGAACGGCGTATGCGCCTGTTTGGTACTTGTAAGTTCCAGCCGGTTAAGGGAGAGGCGGAAGTTTGGCAGGCTGCATCTCTCGATGTGACGCGAGCATCCCTGGAAGCGTTTGCGAAGGCGGCCAGCGGTGGTCCGAAGTTCCCGATACCGGTGGAGCAGATGATTCACGGTGCTGCGGTTACCGAAGCCGTCGTGCGCTCTGCCGGCTCGGGTAAAGTCGAAAAGGTCGCCTGACATAAACCAAACCAGAGCGAGGGATAGCCCATTCGCGTCATTCGCGCAATTGGCGGCCAAAACATCAGCCGTTTATGAGGAGAAATCATCATGTTCAAAGCGACTGCGGGGAAAACACTGCCAACCACGATTATCGGCTCGCTGCCGCGTCCAAGCTGGTACACGGAAAACCTGGGGACCCGGTCTTTCCTGGAGGCCATGGTCAATAGCAGATACCGCGAACAATATACCGACGCGCTATCGGTCTACTTGCGGGAGCAGGAAATCGCTGGTCTGGACATCTGCACCGACGGCGATTGCCGGTTCGATCAGGACGTTGGGGGCCAAAGCTGGACCAGCTATCCGCCGCACCACATGTCGGGCTTCGATCATATCCATCCGAAACTCGCACGCGCGGGCGCCGGCGGCATCGCCTTTCCTCGCGGACACATCCTGCACGATTACCTGGAAGCGCGGGTCATGCCGAAAATCGTCGGACCCGTTGGACGCGGCGAGATGCAGTATGCGGAATTGTGGAAAGCCGCGCAGCGCCTGACCAAAAAGCCGGTCAAGTTCGGCACGGTCACTCCAGAGCTCGTCGCTTTCGCCGTCCAGGACGAGCACTACAGGGACGTACCGTCGCGCATCATGGCGATCAGCGACGCGTTCAACGAGGAGTTGCAAGATCTCGCCGACGCCGGTTGTCCGGTCATCCAGATGGAGGAACCGCAGATCCACCTCCTGGCAGCGCGCGGTATCGTCGACAAGATCATCAACCCCGAATTTATGCTCAAGGTGTTCAACAATACCGTCAGGGGATTGCGCGCCAAGACCGAAGTCTGGTGTCACACGTGTTGGGGCAATCCTTCCCAACAGCGCATGTTCGGCAAGGTGCAGTCGTATAAACCGGCGCTGGAGGTGTTGAACGAAGTCGATTCGGACGTCATCACGTTCGAAACGAGAAGCTCGGGAGCCATCGATCTCGAAGCTATCGGCAAACAAATCACGAACAAGAAAATCGGAATTGGCGTTATTGACCACCACACTCTGCAAGTCGAATCGCCCGAAGAAGTGGCCGAACTCATACGACTGGCATTGAAGCATATCCCCGCCGAGCGGCTTGTCATATGCTCCGATTGCGGCATGGGCCGTGAGGGGATGAGCCGCCGCCACGCGCTTTACAAAATGGTGGCGCTGGTTCGAGGAACGAACATCGTTCGCAGGGAACTCGGAATTCCGGAAGCGGAGTGCCTCGCCGCAGACGCCAGTTACTCGTTGATCCGAACGTAGGGGAAGATTCCGAATTGCGAATTGCGAATTTGAAGAAGGTTTAGCGGCAAATTGTCAGTGAAATTCGCAATCCGATCCTTTACCTTTGGAGCGTGAACTCGACCTCTGCGGGTGGTCATTTCCGATGACACGTTTCGAGGACTGACCACCCCGTCCGCGCCAAGTTTGGTGGCCTTCGGCATCATCTTGATGGTGCGTCCACCCCTCCTTTGCAAGACGGGGAATACGTTTTAATTCCTCGGGATTAAGCGGGACCGGCGGCGCCACGCCTTCCGCTCCAGAGTTCTTTTGTCGCCAAAGCTGCGCCTTCCGCTAGCGCCTTCAGCTTTGCCCAGGCAATCTGCGAGTGAACGCGCATGCCCAGGCCACAGTCTGAGCCCGCGATCACATTC
>WNGK01003245.1_pt1 | contig 19322 bp, 12 predicted proteins | sample 5400601 | NCBI WGS metagenome assembly WNGK01 (sample SAMN13153376, study PRJNA577476) | soil metagenome | isolation source: 60 cm soil or saprolite under Garry oak tree replicate 1 | place: USA:California | collected 2016-06-15
GGACGGTTTCTATTACGACGTTTTGCATACGACGGGTGGAGATCACATTCCTTTGCGCGTGCGGTCGGCGGTCGGACTCGTACCTTTGTTCGCGGTCCAGACTGTTGAAGCGAATGTGCTCGACGCCTTTCCTGATTACAAGAAAAGACTAGACTGGTTCATTAATAATCGACCCGATCTGACCGGTGATATTTCGACGTTAAGGACGCCAGGGCAAGAAGGGCGGAAGATGGTAGGACTGGTGCGCCGGGATCGTTTGCGCTCTATCCTGCGATACATGCTGGATGAAGAGGAATTTCTTTCACCCTACGGCATCCGCGCTCTTTCGCGCATTCACAGGGACCAACCTTACAGTCTCTGCGTCAATGGAATGGAGTATTCTGTTTACTATGAGCCGGCTGAATCGACAACCGGCCTCTTCGGCGGCAATTCGAACTGGCGTGGTCCGATCTGGTTTCCGATCAACTATCTCATTATCGAATCGCTCCAGAAGTTCCATTACTACTTCGGCGATGATTTCATGGTGGAATGCCCCACCGGCTCGGGGCACATGATGAATCTTTGGCAGGTTTCGGTGGAGATTTCCAGGCGCCTCTCGCATTTATTCCTGCGGGGAGCGGATGGACGGCGGCCAGTCTTTGGCGACACTGAAAGGTTTCAGACCGATCCGCACTGGCGGGACGCCGTTCCATTTCACGAGTATTTTCACGGCGATACTGGCGCTGGCCTCGGCGCCAGCCATCAAACCGGCTGGACTGGGCTCGTAGCGAAGTTGCTACAGCAAAGCGGGGAATAGCTTCGCAGCGCTGATTCTTAACTTCCGTTCTTAGCGAACATATCCGGAACCCACAGATGTTGTAGGGATGGTATAAAATAGTTCCGCAATCATTCCCCCCCGAACGGCTTCTCGGGAAGCTGCTTTCCGGCTTCGACGACAATTGACTTCATCAACGGCTCCAGCCAGGCAGGTATGCCGCGCGAAATCACACATCACGGCGCAGTTCTCGAAGCCATCAGTAAGTGTGGCCTCATCTCTGAGTTAGTTGAAAAACACGAAGATCATTTCGAGTACGAATTGGACCTGGAGATCATTGTTTATGGCCGGAACTATACCGGCAAGCAGGTTGGGCCTTACGCCCGTCTGCTCGTGTACAGTCCAGGTGAAGAGATCATTCATGAAGGTGACTGGGGAGGTAACACTTTTTACATTTTGGTTGATGGTCAACTCGACGTTTATGTTAACGATGATCAGGGAATCAAACGCAGGGTTGGCGAGATTCAGCCGCAAACCAGTTTTGGAGAGATGTCCGTCCTTGCCGGACAGCCGCGCAACGCCACGGTTATCGTGTCCGTGGGAAAAGAAGCAACGGTTCTGGAAATTCAGCGTCCTGCGTTTCGCCTCCTGCGAAAGTTTAAAACTTTTGGAAATCTGCTCGAAGAGAATTACCGCCAGCATGGTCTCGATCGCACGCTATTAGAACTGCAGGAAGCAACGCACAACTCCTTCAGCTCCGAATTGCTCGAGAGGTTTAAGCAGGCTGCACGATTCACTGTGTATCCAAAGGATCACCTCCTCTGTCAGGAGGGCGATTCGATTGACAGACTCATCTTTATTAACAGCGGTTGGGTGCGGCGGGTGCGCGGCCTGGTTGCAAACCCGATGCTCGCCGACTTGGTAATGGAGGTGGGCGGAGACGTCGGGCTGGATTTTCTCGGTGCTGGTAATTGGTTAGGGCTTGAGTGTTTCACCATATTTGCGGGCCAACCCTACACTGGTCACGTTCATATCGGAGCATTTCCCGCACTTTTCACCCGCCGATGAAGATCCGCCGGAACCACCCTTAGACAAACGAAGCACCATAGCCGCAGCCAAAGAGATCGCAACCGGTATAGTCGACGGCACCAACCTGCTCGTAATGGACATGGACCTCTGCATTCGCTGCGGAAATTGCTCGATGGCATGTCACAAGGTTCATGGGCAATCGCGACTTTTGCGACATGGGATACACATTGCCCGGCCCGTCAAGCCCAACGGCCGATCCATACAACACGTCTTGTTGCCGTCAGTATGCCTTCATTGTCAGGATCCCGAATGTCTGACGGGCTGTCCGACCGGCGCGATCGCGCGTTTCGCCGAAGGGCAGATTGACATCGAGCCTAAGACTTGTATCGGATGCGGCGATTGCGCGACGCAGTGTCCGTACAACGCCATTTCAATGGTCCCGCGCAAATCACCCGTCGTCCAATCGCCGGGCCTGCTAGGCACGCTCAAGGCCTGGTTCAGCCTTGCACCTCCGACTGGGCCAAGCCCTGTTACAGAGACAGAAGATTTGTTGGCCGTCAAGTGTAATCTCTGCGAGAACACCCCGCTCAACCCGAAGGGAGCGAGAAACGCAGCGTACTCGTGTCAGGAAAACTGTCCTACCGGCGCGCTGGTGCGCGTCAATCCGCGCGAATACTTCACGGAAGCGAAGAATGCCATCGGGATCGTCTTCCAGGACCAGACGCATGCGATTGGACGCAACATCCACAAGCGAGATACTCCCGCGCTGATTGTCCATGCGCTCGGGGTGATGGCAATTATCGCTGTCGCGTCGACGGTGCTTTGGGCTGCTAGCCGCTATGGTTTGAATGGGCATCTTCGTGGTACGTGGCTGACGATGCGATGGATTACTGGATTGCTTGGCTTGGGTAGCATCGCAGGTGCAGTTACCTACTCGGGAAGAAAACAGATTTACACGCGACGAGTCGGCCCTCTGCGTTACTGGAAGTTGGTTCACGCTTACTGCGGATTACTCGCAGGCATTGTGCTCCTGATACATGGCGGTCGTGACTCCGGCGGTTTGCTGACTTCGTGCTTGATGGTCTCGTTCGATGTGACAGTCGTCGCCGGCCTTTTCGGGATCAGTTGCTACTTCATTGTGCCACGGATCATGACAAGTATTGAGGGAGATCCCCTTCTGATTGAAGACCTGCGTTCTCGCCGGCAGGAATTACGGGAGCAACTTGGTTTGATTGATACCAGCAACGAGCAGCTCCGCCACCTGATCAAAGAGAAGATCCGCAAGCGCTTCTTCTCGTTTCGTTATCTCTTACGGCAATACATTCGGCGTGAAGAGCTAACGAAGGTGCTGGCCGACGCGCGCGAAGAATTCCAGGACGATGCCGAAAGCTTAAGTGATCCCAAGGCACGCCGTTCCTTAATGGAGGCAGTCGAAGCGACCGCCACCTTGCGCCGTGTGGACTCGCTAATTTACTTGCATCAGTTGCTCAAGCTCTGGCTGGCGCCGCACGTGGTTGCAGCGTCGATCATGCTGGCGTTGATGTTGGTCCACATCACTCAGGTAACGCTTTTCACGGTACGCTGACCGTAGCTATGGTTCGCTCCTAATGAATTCATTGAACCTCAGCACCTTTATCATTGCACGCGAGGACCGCGCCTATGATCCAAAGACCATTGTTCGCGAAGGTCTGAGGATTGGCCGCCTGCCAGAATCAGATGTCTGGCTCAACCACCCGACGGTGTCGCGCCTGCATGCAGGTATCAACGAGATAGAAGGATATTTCTACCTCATCAATCTCAGCGCCTCCAGCGCTACGACATTGAATGGCCGGGCAATTCCATTCAATGAAGCCGAGGCGCTAACCACCGGAGACGAAATTCAGATCGGCCCCTTCTTCCTGAAGATCGAGCAGACCGATGAGGCGCTAAAAATCACAGTCGTGCTTGCGTTTGCGGTGAATGTCGGTGAACGAGTAGCACGTCACTCAAGCGAGCTGCAGAAAAAGCAACTCGCGGCAAAACAGCAAACCGGGGATCTAGTTCCGCGCCCATCTGAAGTTATCAATGCGCTCAAAGTATTTTGGGACAAGCGCACACGCGAAAAGGCGGGTCGGCCGTCGCCCCTGCACCCGCAAGCGCTTCCGCGCCTCGGTAAGATTCGATTTAATTGGATACCAACCAGAGACTTGGTTCGTCCCTGGCCTTTTGCCATTTTCATTTGGGCTGCCATCCTGGTGGGAGGGCTCTCAGTGGTCGCGGCTTTCGCTTACAAAAAAGCTTTCACTCCACAACCCCTTTCCGCTTCACATGCAAGCAGCAGCTTGGCGTTGACCCCGGTCATTGCCAAACGACCTGTCGGTAGTTCCTGCACTTCCTGCCATGCTGTCGGAATTACGGTTGCCAACAAGGAAAAGATGAATACAAACTGCGCTGCTTGTCACCAGACCCAAAGCTTCGAGGCTACCATCATTCCGGCGCACCGCGACGCGGGCCTTACCTGCACTTCCTGCCATACCGAACATCGAGGCGAAGGTTTTCGGCCCGTGAACGCCGCGCTTGAGTCCTGTGCGAAATGCCATAACGACGACAACAAGAATCTCTACAACGGTAAGAGTGTTCACACTGCTCACGGAGGAAGCTACGGTTATCCGGTGAACAACGGCGTGTGGATCTGGAAGGGCCTGGACTCGGAAGAACTGGAAGCGAAGCCTGAAGTAGTAGCGCTCTTAAAAAAGAACAGAATTACTTCAGACCAAACGCAGCAGTGGCGAAACGCCCAGTTCCACGCCGTCCACCTCCAGCGCGTACGCGTGGTCACCGGCATTAACGGGATTGAAGATGTCGATACAGTCAATCAGGTTTTATCGTGCAGCAGTTGTCACAAAACCGGCTACATGGGCGCAAATGTCGATCGAAATTATCCGCGCACGACCTGCGCACGTTGCCACAACGCACAAATATTCGAAAAGAGTTCGGATCCAACAGGAAGGGAGACACAGAGTTGCACTTCTTGTCACTTCCAGCACATCAAGGACACGCGTTGGGCTTCGTCTTTGCGGATTGCGCAGGCGACAGTACCAGGGACCGAGATAACGAATAGATAGCGCCATGAGAAAGTCGCAACTGCTCATCATTCTGACTCTGCTGGCGCTGCTTCTGACGATCAATCAACTTTTCACCGAGCCGTCATCGCTTAGGAGATACTTAGGCGGGCTACCTTGGTATGGTTGGGCCGGGATTAGTGTTTTTCTCGCCGTGGCGGGAATTTGGTTTGCGCTTCGCGATGCAAGGCGAGCACGCCAGCTGCTCGAAGAACCATTTGAGAAACACCTTGACGAGAACGCGCGGAGGGTTCAACTCTCTAAGGAGCTACTTGAAAAGTATGATCCCGACGGACCTGACTATCCGCACCCGGTAGTGATCGCGGAACGCTGTATCGGCTGTCAGGCGTGCGTCGATGCCTGCCCGCACAGCGTGTTGGCTATGGTCGACAACATCGCAGTTCCCGTGGCGCGCTCCGAATGCATGGAAGACACGTCATGCCAGATCGCATGTCCAGTAAATCCCAAAGCCTGCATCGTGGTTAACACTACCAAGATCATCAAGCCCAGACCGGTGCCCACGCGGAACGAGAAGTTTATGACCAACGTTCCGGGCTGTTACATTATCGGCGATGTCTCCGGCACTCCCTTGATCAAGAATGCCGCTAATGAAGGCGCGGATGTCATCAAGCACATCGCTCAGGAATTAAGCAGCTCGCCCGCCGAACCCAAAGCAGAATTCGATGTGGCAATCATCGGCATTGGGCCGGCAGGTCTCTCAGCCGCTGTAATTGCCAAACAACACAACTTGAAATATGTCGGCATCGATCGTGCCCAGGTCCTCGCTACTATCGTCGCCTATCCAAAGAATAAATATCTCTTCTTTAAGCCGGAATCGATGGAAGCGCGCGGCGGTCTTGCCATCAATGGCAACGGTGATCAACGGGAGAATCTCCTGGAATCATGGATTGGCACGATGACGAGTCATGGAGTCGTCGTAAACGAACATGAAGAATGCAAGACCGTCAAGCGGGCCGCAGATGGAGATTATTTTGCCGTCGAAACCGAAAAGGACGAGAAGCGCGAGCCGTGCAGCTATCGCGCCCGCCGGGTCGTGCTTGCCGTCGGCAATCGGGGAGCGCCGATGAAGCTCGGTGCGCCCGGCGAGGGCATTCGATTCGCGCGAAACGGTCGCAGCGAAGATAAAGTCGTCTATGCATTGTCAAATCCGGATGATTTCAGGCAAAAGAAGATCGTCGTAGTCGGAGGTGGCAATGCTTCGGTCGAGGCGGTCGTTGATCTGGTCGCGCGACGTAGCGGAAACCAGATCGAATTTCGCGCTCCCCATGAGATCAATGATGTCACGTTCGTTTTACGGACCGCTTTTACGAACGATGTGAAATTTGGCAATAAACAACAGCTCTATCAGTGCATTGATGAAGGTAAGATCAAGATTTTGTTCGATACTTTCATTAAGGAGATTCGCGAGCGTGAAGTGGTCCTGGCAGATACGAGGACCAAAGAAGAGAAAGGAAAGATTGAGAATGACTACGTTCTTGCTCTAATTGGCGGTGCAGCGCCTACTAAGTTTTTGGAATCGATCGGCATCAGCATTCCTAAAAGCTAACCCAGGATTTCGGACAGGGGCCACGCTACTTCTTTACATGACAGTCCGCGCATGCCTGCGGAGCTTTCAATGTGGGATCTCGCTTCATTGCGGCATCGTGACAGGAAATACACTTAATATGGTAGGCGTTATCGTTGGTCAGTTTTCCTGATGGAGGCTTGCCCATCTCTTTAGGATAGGTGACGCCTTTGGGTGGGAATTCGGCAGTTTCTTCTGTCGCTTCCTGAAAATGACACTTTCGGCATGAATTGACTGGCTGTTTCGAACTCTCGAGTTGCGCGGCGGTAAGCACCGCGGTCCGCTCGGATTTCTTGAGGTACGGTTGGCCGGCTACGGGCATCGGTTGCTCTGTGTGATGACAATATACGCAGGCAGTCGGCGTCTTCCCGTCAAGCGTATGCTTCACGTCCGTGTTGTGCTTGGAATGATCAAAAGTCATCTCGGGCTTCATCTCGCCCCACTTTGGGTCATTACTGTCTTTCGACAAGATGAATGGTTTATCCGGTTGGGTCGCGCTTGATTCGGGTATCGCCTTGCCAGCAGTGTCAACCGCGTGAGGAGGATTTGTGCCATCAAGCGAAGCTGCGGCCTGGTATACAACAGTCATCCCCACCCAAGTTAATACGACAGCCAGGATAATGAGTGATCTCAGTTTCATTTTGGTCACCTTAGAAGTCAGCCGGCCGAGGCGGACATTATCATGTTCGACTTGGGGATTCGATCCGAGTGCTGCGAATATAGTGAGGCCCACGAGCGTTGTCAAACGTTTTACCGGCTGATCTGAGCCAACACTTGGCTCTATTCGCCCGAGCCAAATCCGGTCCGTTTGTGGCAGCGGCTGCATTCAGTGAAGTTGGCATTCACACCGAAGGCGCGCTGGCCGTTGTGGCAAGTAATGCAGTTCTGCGCGCGAGAACTGACCAGATGTTGCACAGGCAGTGTGGAACTGACCTGTCTCGCTTGCGGCAATCCGCGTCCGCGCACATCGTGACAACGGTCGCAACTCAAACGCTCACGCGGGCCGTGATCGGCATGGCTAAAACCTAATCTGTAGGAGCGGGCCGCAATTGAAGTAGCTGAATAAGAACCAAGCCTGTGACAGGAGCCACATGAAGAAGTCTTGCTCGCTGACTTTCCGGGAGAATGACAGTCGTAGCAAACTTGATGAGCATTTAAGCGCGTCGGAATGCTTTCGGCCACGCCGCGATTTGCGGGAGTATGACAAGCTGCACAACCCTTTACTGGGCGAGCAGATTCGATTCCCTTTAAGTGTTGAGCGTGGTCGAACTCTGCAGCAAAACTGAGTAGCCGTGGAAAATGTTTAAGCGGTGCGTTTGATGAGTTAAGGCCTTCGGGCTTGTGGCAGATAGTGCAAATAGGATTGACGGAAGAAGAATTGTTAGACGCTGTGAATTGGACCAGATGGCAGCCCGTGCAGTCCTTGTGAATAGGAAATGTTGGTTCAAGCGACCCGTCACTTCGACGATGGCATGACGCACAACTCGCGCGGGCCATTAGATCCGCATGTTCTTTCGGACCTGCGTGGGAAAACTTCGAGTAGTCCGCTAATGGCAAGTTGGCTTTTGCCGATTCATCGTCTGATGCGATTGTCAGCGCTGACGCTCTGGGGCGAGCGGCAGAAATGCATAGCACACAGAAGACAGTCATCAGCGGAAGAGCGAGCCACAGCACGGGCGCAATCCCGCGGCAGCGAAGGCCAGACAGCTTCCGTGTTTTCGGTTCTGCTACGCCTTTCATTGTTCTCCCGCTTGCGGACGCTTCGGACACGGCTGTCCAATCACAGAATAGTGGGTACATGGCGGCGGCTCACGGCCGATAACCGATGTGTGACAGGCGACGCACGTATAGTTCTTACTGGCTTCTGCTTTTAGCTGCATCTCATCAAAGATTGTCACTCTGGCCTGGCCAGTTGGAATTGCGGCGGTCGTAGCGTGGCAGGGCGCGCAAGAGATTATTTCCACGTCAGCCTTGCGGATATTCAGCGTCGTCATTTGCGCGATGTTAATGTGACAAGTAGTGCACCCGAGATCATGATTATTGGATTCGGTCTTACCATTAGGGGAAGGAGTATGAGTATTGTGCCGGAACTTAAGTGAGAAACGCTTTGGTAAATCGTTCGGCCAATTCTCAAACCACTTAACTGCGTTAGCGGAGAGAGCTGGTGGTTGCGTGACCGCTAATTTGTTCGCCATGTAATCGGATGAAGAAACATGGCAACCCTCACAGTCATCCTTCGTCGGTTTCTGTGCCCGCCAATGACAGTTGAAACAAGAAGAGTGAGCGTTCGACTCTCGGTATCCCGGAATCGTCTTAAAAGTATCTGCTTCGATCTTTTTGAACGTTACCTCGCTTTGGATGCCTTTCAACGGTAGAGTTATCGGACCGCGCTCGTCCGTGAAATGACAACTGGCGCAGATATCTTGCGTCGATCCTTTATTCAGAGTTGCCGAGTTGAAAGATACGCGCTGCCAGAAAGTTGTATTAACGTCGCGCGTGGGCCGTCGCCCCCGAACCATGAGGCTTTGATGTAGGCCATGTGGATAGTAGCCGGGGAATTCTCTCGCCAGAATATCGCCACGCTTCGGGTTCGGGAACTGAGGATAAACATCTCTCGATGTAAGGCGAACCGCAACGCGAGAGTGGCATACCGTGCAGATCGGGGGACGATCTCCCCGATAGAACTGCTGTTGGTGACAACGCAAGCAGGAGTCATGATAGGGATAACCGAGCATTGCGGTTGGTTTGGTTGCGGCAGCGACCCGGTCGGGCTCTTTGGCTGAAGGAATTACGTGACAGTCACTGCATTTCAAGTTCCGGGCTTGGGGATGTTTGGCATGTTCACCGTGGGATTCATGAGTGAAATTGGAATACTTATTGGCGGCTTTCACAGACGGTGGCGCGCTTGGTCGACGGCGCGTTTGTCGCTGACGGTTCTGTGGTGGTATTGCGAAGGAAACTCGTTCGCATACAGATAGCAATGCCGCAAGTGCGATGAAGACTGCAAGAGCCGCGTTGAACCGTTTAGTTTGCTGTTTAGACGGCTCACTCTGCCTCATCTCAAGAAGCCTCTTGTTTGAACAAACGAACAGGTGTTAGTCAGACGTTTTGCCGATCACTGACTAATGTCGGCAACGAGTCTACCGACAAAGAAGTTCTTCTTATCTTTTCCTGGGGGAAATCCGAGCGTGACGACGACGGCCTTATTGACATCCGGCGGTCCTTCCACCTTGATCGGTTTTGCCGTCTCCCAAAAAATGTCGACGCCTGCATTGTCTATAGGAGCAATGGTGGAAATGTAATAAGTACCGGGACAGAGTTCATAGAAAAACGCGACTCCATCTTTATCGCTGATTGTCGATAGGATTCGAGATCCGTTTTCTAACTTCTTTTCGAGGGCTGCCGACGCTACGTTTAGCCAACCAGTTCTTGCCTCGTAAAAGCCCACTCCCAATCTTGGTGAAGATAAAGGCTCGTAGTTAGTGATCCATTTCCGCGCCAGTTCTTGATTACCATTCAATTTCGTTAGTGCGTTCCGATAAGCCGCGATGAATTCCGGTACACACTTTTGTGGATCGCCACCCGCACACTTAACTTCAGCATCGGTTAGCTCGCGGCAATAGATCGTCTCGCAATGATTGTCCTCAAGCCAATCGATCAATTGTTGACTTGCAACTGCACTCTTGTAATAGCTTCGAAGCGAAGGTGCTGTCTTCAAGTTCACAGTGGTCGTCAGGTTAAATGGGGAAGAAGACAGATAAAAATGCTTACGAGCCAATGCTAACTTGCTCGGATTGGCTGGATCGGGCGTTAATTGAATTACTCCAGGGGAAACACCATCCTTGCAAAGCGTTGGACTCGGAGATGCAGATGGAGCGGGTGACGCGACTTGCGCACAAACTTGCCAGTCAAACACAACCAGCAGGCAAAAGAGTGCCATTGCCATTGGCATTAAAGTGAATCTTCGTTTGATCGTCTGATTCATCGACGAATTGTCGGTAACTTACTAAGCCCAGCCGGCTCTTTCAAGTTTCTTTTACTTCAAACTTGAGGTCGCATCGCAGCCCAAACTGCGCGCGTTACTATAGCTCAGAGAACCGTGGATGGATATGAGCTTCGCGCTTTCCATATCCCAGAAACATCGCGATCACCGTTACAATTAAGCAGACAATTCCAGCTCCTGTGAAGGTGAAAGGTGCGCCCCATTTTGCAGCGGCGTGTCCTATAGCTGGGTAACTGAGGAGCCAGCAGAAATGGGTTAACGCGAAATGCGCCGCATACGCACGACCTCTCTCTTCATCGACCGAGTGTTCAGCGAGGAGCGTGGAGGATGGAATGGCGATTAGCGCTTGGCCTGCTCCGTTCAGGACCCAAAATAGGCTGAAAAGCAAAAGCGGAGGTCTAAGAGTATCCGGCAAGAGGATCAGGCCTAGCAGAAAGCCGCCAGCGAGTAGGGCACGAGAGGCCCACTTATGACGGCGACCATGAAGCACCGACCTGTCGCGGGCACCCTTCTCATACCGCCCCGTTGCACGCCCGAGAAAAATCGCAGTCAGCGACGAGCCGAGACCAACGCCTGCCATTGTGAACGCAAAGGTTGTCTCTCCTCGTCCCAAAACGTCACGAACATAAGAGATAGTTGCCACGATCGCCGCCGCTCCGGCAGTAGCTTCCGCGAGACTGAGTGTTAACGCCTGCCGAAGCGATGGCTCTCGGAGAAGAATGCGTGTTCCAGTAGTAAGTTCGGTCAGGAATCTGCGCGCCGAGATCGGCGGCCATGATCTTCTGACGTAAGGCATTGCCGTCAACGCGACCAGCGCAGCGGAAACTAAGTAAGTGAAGGCATCAAACCAGAAGACCCATCGCAGGCCAAAAAACGCGACCAACAGACCGGCCAGTGCGGGCGCGGCCACCGCTTCAACGTCAGTCGCAACCCGCGAGAGCGAAAGAGCTTTGACGTATTGTTCGTTCCCGACGACTTCCGGCACGCTCGATTCGAACGTTGGTGTGAAAAACGCAGTCACCGCGTTGATGGCGAAGATCAATGCATAGATCTGCCAGACGGCAGTGATGAACGGGAAGATGGCGAGCAGAGCAAAACGAATTACGTCCGCCGCGATAAGGATCTGCTTCCGACTAACTCGATCTGCAATAACTCCCGCTGGCTGAGAGAACAAGAGAAAAGCCAGAATGCGAAGGGTCAGCGCATTGCCGATGACTGCTGTCGCTGACACGCCTCCAGTTAATTGATAAGCGAACAAGGCCAACCCGACAGTGGTCACGCCACTACCGAGCAAGGAGATGATCTGCGCCCCGAACAGCAAGCGAAAGTCGCGATTTCGCCAAAGCGTCTTGGCTGTGCGAGGTCCGCCTTCAGTTTGATTCAGACTGGCGCGGTGGTTGATGTCATCGGCAGGCACAATGGTTCAATCAGAAGTCTACTGGCGTTGGTGATGCCAAAACTGAACAATAGATCAGCAGGGTGGAAAAGCAGTGCCATCATAGCTTCACCAATTGAACCTAGCACAGGCTATTGTCGCTAGAGGGCGGTGGTTGTGCACGAATCAAGCCTCACTAGCCTCACGACTTCGAGTCGACCTTTCTTATCCTCTGGCTCACTGGCATAAGGACGCAGGCGCGGGCGTTATAAGCTGCCAATCCTTTGATCAGTCCTGATAGTACAAGAATATGTTATTCCAAACGTCAACGATCTGATGTCGAATGATCCAAAGCGCGTGTGAGAGAAAGCCAAGGATGAACGAGAGCACGGCGATGACGACTTTGACAATAAAAGAACGTCGAATGCTTGGTAGCCCTTTTAGAACCATTTCGCTAATCTAACAGCCGAGTCTTGCTCAATCAATTCTTTTAAGCTTTAGATAATTGTCTTGTTGAGTCAGAACGTAAAATCACGAGTCAACTTGATCTCAAGACTGTAGGATGGCCGTTCAAGTCCTGCCCCTGTGGTCTGATTGTAAATGATGAAGAAATCGCTATTGGGCCGATAGATGTAACGAAGCCGCACGTTGATGACTGACAGGCGAGCCGCGGAGTTAAGTTGAATTAGCGCGGATGTGAGCAGCTTGCGCGATAAATTATAGTTTAATCTTCCGGCGAAGAGACTCGTGGTGAAGTTTCCTTCAGGCAAACGCACTTTGTTGTAACTCTCTGAAAGATCGGCAAGCAGATGTGAGTTTGGTCGCCACGTGATTCCGCCTGAAGTTTCATATCGTTTGCCCGAATAAAAGTCTCCCCATTTTTCACGCACGTTAAAAACGATCCGCTTGCTGAGGTCGCTGGTGAACGACACCCGCGGGCGGTTGAAGTGATATGTGCCTGCCGGAATGACGATTCCTGGACGAATCTCGAACGGCTCAGTTAGCACGTCGTTCACGTCTTCTATGGGACGGAAGAAAAACTCGGACGAGTTTTTGAAGATCGTGTCCCAGGAGAGTTCTGTCTGGCATGTCGCGAGTTTGCCCGCGCGATCCGTGTAGTATTCGAGCTGCGTCTCAAACTCCATCTGCTGCACGTGCGGAATGAACTTTGGGCGTGGCTTGTAAGCCAATTGTCCAAAGTATTGATGAATGGCGTTGCGTTCGATGAAGCCAACTTCCGGGTTGAACTTTGCGCCGACGTCTTCATAGACAGTGATGAAGCGATAGAGGTCATTCTCAAAGATTGATTCAATGCGCGAGGAGCCGGCGCCTGAGCGAACGCCGGGAGTTGCCGAGCCCATCCAGAAGGCTTTTAGTTGGTAATGGTCTGAAAGATTGAACTCCCCGTCAGCTCCTCCCACGCGATTGTAGCTATTGCCGCCTACGGTGGTGGCGCCTTGACGGTTGACCAGGATTGCTCCTATATAGGACCGCTTAAGAATGTCGCGCTTCACGCGCAAGGCAGTGAACTGTTGACGCGGAATGCCGAAACCCGTCGGGGCTTCGCCAAGCTTGCGTGTTTGCACCTGTAGGAATCCGATGTTGTATGGACCAACCTTGCCGGTGACTTTCACGCCGTAATCAATCGGCACCGGCGCGCCATTGTCAGTCAGCCCGATGCGACGCGTGAAGAAAGCCTGATTCTCTTCCTGCCTGCCAAACAAAAAGATTCCTGAGTTCTCAAGAAAGAAGTCGCGCTTCTCGGGAAGGAAGACGGAGAATCGCGTGAGGTTAACGATCTGATCATCTACTTCCGCCTGACCGAAGTCGGGATTGATCGTGAACTCAGCGGTCAACGACGGCGTGATGCCAAGCTTTGCGACTTCGATTCCGGCACGAGCGCGCACTCCGGCGTCAAATCCACCTCTTCCGACTAGCGGCACGCCCTCGCGCCACTCGCCCGATGCGTATGGTTTGATCTCGCGCAGGCGCCGGCGGCGAATCTCCGCCACTCCGGTGAGCTCACCTGCTTGTGAGACACGTTCGAGACCGAACGACCGCTGCCAACTCGTCCACAAACTCTCTTCGTTCTTGCGACGAATGATGCGCGAGATATTCATTCCCCAAGCTTCGATCCCTTCTTTGAAGCGAAGCGTGGTTAAAGGAATCTCGATCTCGACTGTGAAGCCCTTGTCATCAATCCGACCCGCAGAGATCCACGAACCATTCCAGGTAACGTTAATGTCGCGGCCCTCATCTGTGATCAGCGCGTCCTGCTGCGTGCCGAGCGGATTCACCGCGAAGCGAAAGGCATTTCGCCTATCGTGGTAGGTATCAAGAAGGATTTCAATCTTATCGTCGTTGGAGAAATTTGCGTCGCGCACAAGCTCGCGTGCATTGATCTGTTTGGGCTCTGAGTCGGAAGCATGAATGCCCACGTACAGGTTTTTGTCGTCAAAGAGCACGCGCACCTCCGTCTTCTCTGACGCAGGCGCGCCTTCGTTGGGCTGCTGTTGAAGGAAGTCGTTCGCGGGAGCAGCCTGTGACCACGATGTCTCGTCCAGGCGGCCGTCGATCTTAATAGGTTCGGAGATCTTGATCGCTCTGATGCGACGTGGGCTAGTGGAATCATTGCTTGGGGTGGGGCTCGGATGCCCGTTCGCTTGCGATAACTGCGGCGAAATCTGCGCTTGCGCACCTGCGAAAGCGCCAGCAATCACGATGGCAAAGAATACTTTCAGAGTAGTCATGCGATGGCAATTTTGACCGGCGTTTCGCCGACTTCGTTTTACTAATATTTCTCGCTCATGACAGATGCTCACCATCTCTGCTTTCCCGACCCTGTTCGACACGCCCTCCGTTCATACACACCACTCGGTGGGCCAGAGCAGTGCCTTCTTCCCGGTTGTGAGTCACGTAAACGGTTGTGATCTTTAGCGCCTTTTGCAGCGTGGCGAGCTCGTGGGTAAGAGTCGTTTTCAAGTCGGAGTCAAGACTCGACATCGGTTCATCGAGTAGCAGTAGTTGTGGTCGGCCTACGAGGGCCCGGGCGATCGCCGCACGTTGTTGCTCGCCGCCGGAAAGTTGAGCGGGATAGCTTTTGGCGAAAGGCAGCGCTTGGACAAGTCGCAATACTTCGTTAATCCGCTGTTGACGCTCAACTCTCTTTATCCGAGCAGATGCCAGAACAAAGTTCAGATTGCCGTCCACTGTCAGGTGAGGCCACAACGCAAGATCCTGAAAAACAAAACCGATACCCCGGGCTTGGGGCGGCAAAAGGTTTTGGCCACCGGCAGCTACACATTTACCAGAGATCCACACCTCACCGGCGTCAGGCACGTCCAGCCCGGCGACGAGGCGTAAGAGGGTGGTCTTACCGCTACCGCTCGGGCCTAACAGTGCTACAACTTCACCTTCAGCCACATCGAGCGAGACGCGATTAACCACTATTCTGTTACCGAATCGCTTCGTTATTTCTATGAGTCGGATAAAGGAGTCAGCCACCACTCTCTCCTCGACGCTTTAATCCCCCGCGCGTTAGCAAAGCCAACATGGTTAGAGGAAAGAAAATGATGCCAACCTCCATCAGGGCGAGTGCAGCCACTTCGGAGGATGGTGTGTTGGCTATTAAGGTATAGATGCGTACCGGCAAAGTGGTTTCGCCCGGCGGTGCGACAAGAACTGTTGTTCCAAGCTCGCCGACAGCTAGGATGAATGAAACCAGCCAAGCGGCTACGATACCCGGAACCATGTTCGGGAAGATGATTTGAGCAAAGGTACGCGGCCAGCCTCCCCCGGCCACTTCGGCGGCCTCCTCGAAAGATTCGGGGATTTGTCGCACGCTCGTCGCAAGAATCAGTGCTGCTACCGTCACAAACCGCGCGATATACGCGATGATAATGATGGCCTGACTCGTGTAGATTTCGCCGAACAGGCCCGGCCTATTCCACAAGCCGATCAGACCTATTCCTAATACAGTACTTGGCACAGCGAAGATGACGAGGAGCACTAGATCAAAGACGCCGCGCCAACGGGTCTTTGCCCGTCCTCGCCAATAGCCAAGAAAAGTCGCCAGAACGACAATCAGCGTAGCTGCGATGGCGGCAAGTGAAAGACTGTTAATGATTGCGTCGCGAGAGCCGTTTAAGGTTGACGAGACGCGCTGAACGCTTCCGGCTTCGTATGCGAGGGTTAGTAACGGCAACACCACGGAGACAGCTAACACGAAAATAGCTCCACCGGTCACGATAACTCGCCAGCGGCCGAGAACCATAGTGAGCGGGGGATGAATGCTACGCCGGACGGAAATATATCGCTCGCCAATGACAAGCTTAATCGTGACCGTGACTATGACTGTGACCACTAATAACGGGACGGCAAGTGCCGTGGCGGCGCCGAAGTCGTAGAGGGCCGCGAAAGCGGTAAAAACCTCGGTGGTGTAGACCCGCACCCTGAGCAAGCTGGGGATGCCGAATTCGGAGAGCCCTAACACAAAAATAATAAGGGCCGCCGCCGCGACCATTGGTGCTATGAGTGGCATCGTGATGTGCCACAACACCCGTCGCGTATTTGTGACAAGCAAGGCTCCCTCTTCGAGATGCCCATCCACGCGTCGAGCCCCCGCTTCCGTCGCGAGCATAGAGAGGGGGTAATATGCGACGCTGAGTAATACGACCGCACCCGCGAAACTGTAAGTCCAGCCTGAAAGAAGGTCATGTCCGATTGCCCGCGACAAAAGGCCGCTGGAACCGGTGAAAAGAATCCAGCCCAGGGCCAGGACATAGGGCGGAATGAGGAGCGGAACGACCAGCGCGATCCGAAGAAATCGTTTGGCTGGCAGGCGAACGCGGGCCAGAAGTAAGCCGAGCGGCGCACCCAAAAGAGTGGCAAACACTGCCGAGATTGCACCAAGCAGCGTGCTATTCAATAGGAGTTCACGCTGGCGATGCTCGAAAAGTAAGCGGCGGTAGTTCTCAATGCTAAAACTGCCCTCGGCATTAACGAGCGAAAGACCCGCCATGTACACGACCGGCAGCACGCACAATCCGGTGAAGAGTATAAAACCCAAACTGAGTACTGTAGAGCGCGTAGTCGGCCGAGTAAACACGCGCAGGAATCTTTTCCTGGGCTTACCAATCACTGGTTCCATGACTCGTCAAAGCCCAAGAATTCCTTGCAAACGGCGCGTCACATCCTCGACGCGATCTGCGGCGCTGCCGTAATCGAGCGTCATCGGCTTGAAAGTATTGATGAGCGGCATGTTCTTAGGAGGCTCGACGCCCGCGTGCAAGGGAATCTGCACCGCTTCTGACTGGGCCAGGTTGCGCTCGACCTCCGGTGAGAGCAGGTAATCAATCAGCTTCTTCCCTGTCTCAGGATGTGGCGCGCCCCCGATGAGTGAGACCATGTTTGGCATCACGGGGACACCCATGCCATCACGGTCGGGGAAGATCATCGCCACCGGCTGTTTGTCTTCAAGCGCTACGTTCACGTCGTCTGTATCTGTGAGTCCGACCTTCACTTCACCGCGGGCCACCATATCGCGCACCACCGAGTTTGCGGCGACGATCTTCACGTCATTCGCTTTCAGCTTGCGAAAGAACTCATCCGCGCGCTCATCGCCCAACTCTGCATAAAGCGCCGCTACATGGAAGGAGGTTGTGCCGAAGCGCGGATCGGCGATAGCGACTTGCCCCTTCCATTTCGGTTCCGTGAGATCCAAAACAGACTTTGGCGCTTCTTCCGTTTTTACCAGCTTCGTGTTGTAGATGATCACCCGAGAGCGGGCTGAAAAGCCGGTCCAGTAACCTTCCGGATCTTTGAACCTCTCGGGGATTCCAATGGCGCTCGATGATTTGTAAGGCGCGAGCACGCCGTGCTTTTTCAAGACCAACGTCCGCACTGGCTCGTTCGACCAGAACACGTCAGCTTGCGGGTTATTTTTTTCGGCCAATAACCGGTTAGCAAGACCGGTGCTCTTGGTCTCTTCCGTGTCATAAACCGCATTTACCTGCACGCCTGTCCGTTGCTGATAGTTCTTGAGTATGGGCTCGGAGAAGACTCGGTCTGTTGAGACATAAATCGTGACCTCATTTGTGGCTACGCCCTTATTGCTAGGGCGCGTCGCAGGTTGCTGTTGTCCGCCACAAGCAACTAAGGTAACCGCCACGGTAGACACAGCAAGAAAAATTCTCAGGCGTTCGGTGCGTGTCATTTGTACATCTTCCCTTTATTTCGTTTGTGTAATCGAGGGCGCAGATTTGCGTGTCCCTGTTTTCTTTCCCTCTCAACTCGGTTTGAATTCAAGGGTCGCCACCCAAACAGCTTCGTTCCGGGCTACATCTCACCATAATCCCACTAGCTTCCACCAGAGCGGCCCTACTCCCAGCCACAATATAAGATTTAGGATCGAGATAAAAAAGCCGAGCTTCCACCAGGTTCCCTGACCTACATAGCCGGCACCGAAATAAATCGGAGCAGAGCCGGTGCCGTAGTGCGTGATACCGGCGTTTAGGTTGGAGAAAAAAGCCAGCGCGAGGGCCGCGAGCATAACTGGCACGCCACCCGAAAGAGCGGCCGCCAGAAATACGGGATAGAGCGCGGTAACGTGTGCGGTCATGCTCGCGAAGCAGTAATGGACATACAGGTATGTAACGACCAGGGCCAGCAACGCGGCTTTCCAGGGCCAGCCGCCCAACTGGGAAAAGATATCTTTCGAAAGAACATTGATGACGCCAACCTCATTCAAAGCGGTAGCCATCATGAGAAGCGGCGCGAACCAGATCAATGCGTCCCAGGCTTTTTGCTCAGACAGTAAGTCGTCCCACGTTAAAACTCGGAAGACGAGAATAGCGGACAAGCCCGCCAACGCCACAAATGCATTGGGGATCGCGTGCCAGGGAGAAGTCACCCAGCCAACCATCACGGCCACCAGGATGACGACCAGAACAATCTCATCCCGGCTCATCCGGCCGAGGCTGTTAAGTTTTTCGCGCGCCAGCGCCCGCGCCGGTTCAATGTCCCGGAGTTCCGGCGGATTCAAGCGATAGAGCAGGTAGGGGACAAAGATCATTGAAAGCAGTCCGGGCACGGAAGCAGCGAGCGCCCACCGGAGCCAGGTCAATTCAACATGCCCAATGTCGCGCGCGAAGCCCGCAATTAGTGGATTGGCAACCATGCCCGTCAGAAACATTGCCGAGGCTGTGTAGGTGGCGTGAAAACTCACCAGCGTCAGGAACGTTCCGATCCGGTTTGCAGTTGGCCCCGGCTCTGAGTCCAGGGCCTCACACAAGCTGCGCGTGATGGGATAAACGACGCCACCGCCCCGGGCCGTGTCCGAAGGAACAAAAGGGGCCAACACCACGTCGGCGGCTACTAACGAATACGCTAATGTCATTGCGCTGTGGCCGAAGCGCCGGATGAACAGATAGGCGATACGCAGTCCCAGTCCGGTCGTAATGACAGCGCGTGCAAAT
>WNGK01002663.1_pt1 | contig 19320 bp, 23 predicted proteins | sample 5400601 | NCBI WGS metagenome assembly WNGK01 (sample SAMN13153376, study PRJNA577476) | soil metagenome | isolation source: 60 cm soil or saprolite under Garry oak tree replicate 1 | place: USA:California | collected 2016-06-15
TTGGCTTCGCTGGTGCGCCTAACGACCCGGATGGCAACTTTCTCCAAGCATTCATCTGGACGGCCGCGGGCGGAATGCAGGGTCTCGGTTTCCTTCCCGGCGATGTCCACAGCGAAGCCTATGGAATCAACGAGAAGCGCCAGGTGGTCGGGCTTTCCTGCGACGCGGATGGAAATTGCCGCGCTTTCATCTGGGAAAATGGATCTATGAGAGATCTCAACGATTTCAAACCGGGCGACTACACAGCGCGACTTGAACAAGCCAGGGACATCAACGAAGCCGGCGAGATTGCCGGGCGGTCGATCGACTCGACCGGTGTCAGACGAGCATTTCTCGCCACGCCGCACTGATCTGCTTGGAGAAACAACCAAATGCCGGATGTGATCGCAAGATCGACATCCGGCATTTTTGTTTCTGTCAGAATCTCCCAGGAAAGCGGGAACCCAGGAAAAGAGTTTCTTGAAATCGGCAATCGCCAATCGACATTCGGCAATTCTGAAAGCGGGGGCATAGCTCAGTTGGTAGAGCGCCAGCTTTGCAAGCTGGAAGTCAGGGGTTCGAATCCCCTTGCCTCCAAAGCTTCGAATGAAGCGTGGAGGCAAAATCTAACGAGCTGGGCACATTATCGGATGCACTAGCGGGAGCGTAATTCCCCTTGCCTCCAATTAGTTGACGCGAATCGCTTGATCGGCGAATCATTCATTCGCCAAATTCTCCGGGCCTGTAGCTCAGTTGGTTAGAGCATGCGCTTGATAAGCGCAGGGTCACTGGTTCGAGCCCAGTCAGGCCCACCATTTTTAAATGCGTTCCGGCCGCTTTCGCGCCGCGAACATCAAACAACCAAGCAAGCCGATCAGCGCACCGCAAATGTCGATCATCACATCATTCCGCGATGCGGTCCGTGATGGCACAAACGATTGATGAAATTCGTCGCTCGCCGCGAAGATCGCGCTGGCGAGCGCGGCGACGAGAAACAAGATCGACATCTTCATCTGCCAGCGGGTGCCGCTGCGCAGCGCTCGCCAGAGCAGCATTGCCAGGATCGCATATTCGGTTAGATGGCCGAGCTTTCGGATCCCCAACTGAATCGCATTGAGCGTGGCGAACGAGATCTGAGGATCGATCCAGCGTAGAAACGGCACCAGAAAGCGCGTCGTATGTTCGGCTGAGAGCATATCGGTCGAACCGAGGAAAATCACGCCCAGCCAGATCAAGACCGGCAGCCAATGTTTAAGGAAATTTTTCAAGGACGCACTCCGAGCCGCGCAACCTAAGAGCTGACGCCGTTCCTCACAAAGATGAAACCATTCTCAGTATGGAAAACGTTTTGCTTGTAAACAAACGAGAGGACCCAAATGACCAAGAGAGCACTGTTCGTCCGGCTGGAAGCAAAATCGGGCAAAGAGAACGATGTCGCCAAGTTTTTGCGCGACGGGCAGTCGTTGGTCCTGCAAGAGCCCGGTACGACCGCCTGGTTTGGGATTCAATTTGGACCAACGACTTTCGGCATCTTCGATGCATTTCCGGATGAATCCGGACGAGATGCGCACCTTTCTGGAAAGGTTGCCGAAGCCCTGATGCAAAAGGCGTCCGACCTTTTGGCGCAGCCACCGAAGATCGAAAAGGCGGATGTGCTGGCGGACAAGCTACCGCAGTAACGGCCGGCAATTGTCAAAGGGCGTCCGCACTTTACCTTGGCGGCGATTACATGAACTCGCCGTCCCGCCGCGCCAGTCCCCTCACCTTCGAGCCCATTTTCATGGAGCGCATTTGGGGCGGCCGTAAGCTCGCGGATCTCTTCGGGAAAAATTTGCCGGCAAACAAGCGGATCGGCGAGTCGTGGGAAATTGTCGATCGACCGGAAGCACAAAGCGTCGTGAGCAACGGACCGCTGAAAGGCAAGACGCTGCATGAACTTTGGTCGCAACATCGACAAGAAATCTTCGGAACATTGCTAGAAGCGGCTCGCTTCCCCGTTCTAATCAAACTACTCGACGCCCAGGAGAAACTTTCGCTGCAAGTCCACCCACCGGAGAAAGTCGCCGCGAAACTTGGCGGCGAATCTAAAACGGAATGTTGGTACGTCGCAGCTGCCGACGCAGGCGCTGAACTTTTTGTCGGTTTTAAAAAATCAATCACCCGCCAACAATTTGAGAAATCGCTGCGCGCCGGCTCAGCTGCCGATGAAGTCCACACGGTCAAAGTGAGAGTTGGGGATGCAATGTTTCTGCCGGCTGGACGGTTCCACGCTGTGGGCGCGGGAAATCTGCTGGTCGAGATTCAGCAGAACAGCGACACCACGTATCGCGTGTTTGATTGGAACCGTATCGATCAAGCAACTGGCAAACCGCGCCAATTGCATGTCGATCAAGCACTCGAATCCATCGACTTCAACGATGTCGCGCCGAAACTGATCGAGCAAGGCGAGCTTCTGGTTCGACACGAACTTTTCGAAATTCAAAAATGGAACTTGGACACCGCGCGCGAAATCGCCGCGCCCGGACAGTTCGCCATCGTCAGCTGCCTGACCGGCTCGCTTAGCTGCGCCGATGTCGATCTTTGCCCGGGCGAATTCTTTCTCGTTCCGACTTCGTTACAAGAGCGCCAACTTAAGCCGCGGAGTGATGGAACGACGCTGCTAAGGATTACGATTCCGGCGATGTAGAGGCGGCCGTGTCGGCCGCGATAGCTTAAACCCGATCAATCACTACAAATTCTCCCTGACACGGCCAATGATCCGATTCTGGTGCTAATCCTGCTCGAACAGGATTTTCCCGCACGTATTCCCACTTTTGGCTATAGCTCTCATCGTTGCGCAACAGATGATCAAAAAAACCGGGCTGCCACAAAGGCCGTTGCTTCGTTGCTCCTACTGCAACTGACATTGATCGTTTCAATCCATTTACCCATTTGGCGAGTTGGAAATCATCATCGCCGCAAACAAAGAAATGTATGTGATCAGGCATTATCACATAACGCCCGACCGCCACTCCGAACTCGCTGTATTCTCGGGCGATATATTTCTTGAAGCTTCGATGCACCGCTTTCACGTCTGCGATCTCTTGCCGGTGAACTGTCCAGACCGTTACAAAGAACAAGGGCCGATCATAAGTCTGGAAGACCTCGTCGAGTCTCGGCGGGCGGCCTTTGATCATCGGAGGAAAAAACAGTCGCGGCCGGCACGGCCGCCACTACACCTAAACCAAAATCCAACTCGCGCGCTTCGACTGACGGTTATCGATCGGAACCACTTTCGTCTTATGGCGATAATCGCTTGCACGCTCTTTGAGCGAAAGCATCGTACCGCCGGCGCACAACGAGGCGCACAACAGAACGATCAGACTTTTCGTCGCTCGTTTCATGTTGGCGTCACAGGCTGCGACAACCGTCGAAGATATTGGAAACTGTAGATGCCGGTGCCGTGACCGTCGCGCCAACGCGGCTGAATTGCGTAGCCTCCGACAATTTCGAAACCGGCGAGCTCAAAGCTGTTATCGGAATAACTCATTCCGCCTGGGCGGGACATAATATTTCCGAGCACGTCAGGTTCGCCGCCGCAGGCTGCACACGGACACGCGCGCCGGAGAAATTGGAGATCGAGATACGACTCGGTTCCATCGTTCCAATGAATGGCGAGTTCATCGCCGATCTGCTGAATGTTCGTCGGCTCCAGACGCATGGGGTTTAGATCTTACCACGATGTCGATCTTGAGAGCAATTCTCGGGCTTGGTGGATCGAGCAGTCCCTTGCTCGATGGTATAAATATCGGCGAAGCCGAGTTGAATTAGCATCGCCCGCGGAGCGGCCGATCCACCTATTCGCGCTTGAGCTTCGGCCGCTCTCCAAAAATCGCCGTTCCAACCCGCACCAGGGTCGCGCCTTCTTCCACCGCAACCGCGAAATCCTGGGTCATTCCCATCGACATCTGCGCAAGATCGACATGAAACTCCGTCTGCAAGCGAGCGCGCAGCTCGCACAACTGAACAAAATATTTCCGAGAAGCTTCGGCTTCCTCGGCGATCGGCGGGATCGTCATAAGCCCCAGAATCGACAATCGTGGCAGCGCGAGCAACGATTCCATTTCTGCGCGCAACCTATCGGGCTGAAAGCCGAACTTACTCCCCTCGCCTGCTACATTGACCTCGAGAAGAACTCGTGGATGCAAACCGTCTTCTTCGGCGATGCGGTTGATGTCTTCCGCGAGCGCGAGCGAATCGACGCTGTGAGTCAGTTCAAACAACGGCAGCGCATGACGAATCTTATTTTTCTGGAGATGCCCGACAAAATGCCAGCGCAAGTTTGATGGTAGCTCCGGAATTTTGACGCGCGCTTCCTGCACCCGACTTTCGCCGAACAAGGTCTGTCCCGCTTCAATCGCCTCGCGAACTTTCGCGGCGTCGTGCGTCTTCGAAATCGCAACCAGTTCAATTTCGTTAACTGCGCGGCCGACTTTCGCCGCCGCTTGGGCGATCTGCTCGTGCGCACGCTCGAGATTTTCAGCAATCGAAGGCATGCAGAATTGTAGGGCCGGCGCTCCGCCTGCCAATTAACAATATTCGGCTTGGCCTACCAATTCTTTACGGCGTTTGCTTCGATCTTCGTCGCCGAAGTTCCATTGCCCAAAGCGCGGCGATGACGAGGATATCGCTGGTAAGATGCGTCGTTCGCACACTGGCGTGGCTGGCCGGCGTTAAGGTGGGCTCCAAGATATCGCGCACTTGCTTTCCAGTCGGCCCAGTGGCACCCGGATCGAATTTTGTAATTGCCTCGTGGGTTGCCAGGCGTTGCCCTGTTGCAATCTGGATCGCGTCGTGATTCTCATACGCAAATAAGCCAAAAAGCACGGTCACGATCAGGGTCGTGATTGCGGCTGGCTGTTTGCGGAGAGATGAAAAAGCGAGGAGTCCGCCCACGACAACGACATAAAGATTCCAATATCCTTGCAACGCGTTCGATCGCTCGAAGTAGAGCTGAATGAGTTCGTTGTAGTTCATAAGGGCAAGGGGCGATTATTAGATGGCTCTTCTGCCCGTGGCGAGGACAAATCCGGTTCGCGAAATGTCAAAAAGCAGAATGCGGCAAGAACGAATCCGCCCGCGATGTCGATCAAGTGATGTTGATAAGTAATCACCGGCGAAAGTGCGATCAGAACAAACCAAATGATAATCGCGATTCGCACGAAGCCGCGCGTGTAACGCAAATAAACCTCGGCCAGAATCAACATTAACGCTGCGTGGAGCGACGGTAGCAAATTGTAAGGCGCGTCCATTCCGCGAAACCAATCGAAGATCGCGCCGAGCCACCCGTCGGCGTGCGGCCGCGGGAACGCGAAGCGAAGCGGAAAAAGTAGGAAAAAAACTCCGGCGACGATAATCGCCGCCGCGATTCGCTTGGCTAAGATCGACAATTCGCGCTCCGTTCGGCAAAGAAACGGCGCGGCAAGAAAAAAAAGATCGATCGACATGTAGGGCAAAATAAAAAACGGCACGAATGGAATTCGGCGTTCCCATTCAAAATAAAATGTGCCCACGTTCGCGCGCTGCGACGTGATCCAGTTGCAACCGCCGTAAACGATGAGGAACAGGATCGACAATCCGACGGAAACCCAGAGCGCTTTGACACGCATTAGATTTCTCGAGTCCGCGCCATTGCTTCCGCCTCTCTCCTTAGAAAAGGGGAGAGGATTGAGGTGAGGAGATGGATTGGGCCGCACGCGAACCCTCACCCCGCCCTCTCCCTTGGAAAAGGAGAGGTGAAATTAAGAGTGTCGCCCGCATTCGTTAGGCACGCTTCGCGACCGAAACCGTGAACATTCCCCATTGATCGATCTCCATGTCGATCTTTTCGAAGCCGACGGCGCGCACAAGCTCATCAATCTCGGCGGTCGTGCGGCGACGCATGATCCAGCGCTCGCCCTCGCGATTGCGCAAAACGTGCGCGATGAATTCGAGCTGAGGGTGCCACGGCTGATTCGTGTAAATGAGATAACCGCTGGACTCGATCGCTTCCGCAAGTCCACGCAACGAGTTGAGAACGGCGTCATTCGACGGAAACAACTCGTAGAGGCCGGAAACAATTCCGATGGTCGCGCGGGGCTGAATTCTGGCGAGCGATTCCCGATGGAACGCGTCGCCGCGACGGGCAATGATAGCTCCGTCGAGATTTAATTCGTCGGCGAGCGAGCGCGCGGCGTCGACGTTTTCCTGTTTGTAATCGCAAAGCGTCGCGCCGATCGGAATTTCCGGGAGCGCGCGAATTGTCTCGATGACGTATCGGCCTGCGCCGGCCGCAATGTCGACAATTCTCACCGCGCGATTTTGCCGGTGCACTTTTAAAATCAAATCACGAAGCATTTTCTCCAGATTCTTTTTGCGCTCGCGAATGCCGCGCCAACCGATGCTGTTGAGATACGATTTGTCGATCAAACGGCCGAAAACGCCGTAGCCGCCCGGTTCGTTTTTGTAAACGTAATCCAGCGAAAGTCCGGAATCGAAACCGCTTCGCCAGCCAATCTCGATGCCATGACTCAATCGCAGGGCGAGTTTCAATCCAGCGCGAGCAACTCCAAACTTCACGCTGCCGTTGTTTCTTAAGCGTTCATATTCGCGCCAGGTGTGACCGCTGTTGTCCGCGTTCATAAATGAAGGCGCGGTTTTCGGTTTCGCGAAACAGTCCAAAACGAATTTGCGGACAAGATCGACAACTTCGCGTCGCTCTTTCTCGTGAAAGATTGCGTGATAGGCGCTGGGGAAAATGTGGATCCATTTCACAGCCGAAGACAGCCCGTCAAAAAATTTGCGCTGTGCTTTGAGACTAACGACCCAATCCTTCCCCGAGCCTATCATCAGCGTCGGTATGTGTATTGCGCCCGCATCGGCGAGCAATCGTTTCGCGGTGTCGTGAAGATCGAGAAGCACGTTGACCGCGATCTGCCGAAAGATGAGTGAATCGGAATCGTAAGCCGCGGCTTGCTCACGGTCGTGTGTGAGCATTTTCGCTTTCACATAACTCTTCACGAATCGCGGTCGAAACAGCTGCAACGTCGGAATCGCGAACGGAATATAGAGCTTCACGTGAAACGCGGCCGTCGCGAGAATCATTGCGCGAATCGGCGGGGCATAATCGTGTACCCACGCGGTCACGGTTACGGCAGCCAGGCTATGCGCGAGCACGATCATGTTTTCGAGCGGGATGTGGTAGCCTTGAGCGATGTGACGGACAAAAACGTCCACATCTTTGATCACGTCGTGAAGACTATTTGCGGCACCGCGTTCTCCCGGTGAACGCCCGTGACCGCGCGCATCCCATGCGAAAATCGCGACATCATTCAAGCCTAACGAATCGACTGTTTCCTGCCAGCGACCCGAATGCTCGTGGCCGCGATGAAAAAGCAGCAGTGCTTTGTTTGGCCGTTTATCCGGAATCCAGGCGCGATAAAACAATTCGGCGCCGTCCCAGCTGGTAAAAGTTTGTTCAGTGGCTTCCATTTGCTGGGCGCAATACGTTGACCACATCGCGGAGCTCGGCCGCGATCGCGCAGATGTCGATCTTGTCTGTTCTACGAGCGCGATAGTTACGCGGTGAGCCAACGATTAATCGAACTTTCCGTGGTCTCGGCAGTCGCCGGCCTTTCGGCCATGCCTTAAAGGATCCGTCGATAAAACAAGGCACAACGATGACATCACGTCCGGCGACAAGCGCGCCAATTCCAGATTTGAATTCGCGAATCTCACCGGTTGTCGATCTTGTGCCTTCAGGAAAGATAATCAGAATTGTGCCCGGATTTTTGAGCAGCTCTTCGCAAAGCGAGAGACTTTGCCGGACGTGAACCTGGCGCGCGAAGGGCAGCGCGTTCACGACTACAGCAGCGATCCAAAGGCGCGGCACGCTTTGGAAAAAATAATCTGATGCGGCGGCCGGAAACGCACGATGCAGTTTTCGCAACGGCAGCGCCGCCAGCAGGCAGAGCGTGTCCAGATGGCTGCAATGGTTCGCCACGATTACGAGGGAACGATTAGTGCGGAGATTTCCGTGACCGATGATTTCGAAACGATGATAAACACGCAGTAACGCGCGAATGATCAATGCTCCGAGCGAGCGCAATCCATAAACAAGCATGTCGGGCTCGCGCGGGAACTGGCGGAGTCGCTCGAGCGGCGTTCGCTCGACATCATTGGCGGAATCGTAACGCCACCTTTTCATCGCAGCGGATAATAATAGCCGGCCATGTGCAGGAACAGTGGCGCTGCGTAAATCAAGCTGTCGATCCGATCAAGAATCCCGCCGTGACCGGGAATGGTGACTGCCATGTCTTTGGTTCCAATGTCGCGTTTGATCACGCTGATGGAAAGATCGCCCAACTGTCCGCCGATTCCAACAATCAAGCCGGTGAGAATCAGTTCGCGCGTGCCGAAGAACGGAAATGAAAATCGCAAGACCCACGGCAGAATCATCGCTACACCGAATGCGCCGAGCGCGCCCTCCCACGTTTTATTCGGACTGATTTCGCTGCGCAATGGATGTCGGCCGAAAATTTTGCCAAAGGTGAACGCGGCGACGTCATTCACTGCCGTCGCAAAGATAATGAAAGAAACGAATCCGTAAGCGTTGCGCGCGTTCGCCAAAAATCCGAGATGCCCGAACATCCAGCCGATATAGATGAATCCAACGATGGCGAGCGACATTCGTTGCAACTCACCGTGGGCGCGATTGCGCAGGATCGGAATGATCAGGATGAGAGCGATCGCGAAGACCGGCACTGCCACAAAAAGTCCATACCAACCGGCGCCTGGTTCTTCGCCGCGTGGATGCGAAATGAGTGACGAGATTCCGACAGTGATGATGCCTGCGTAAACGGCACCCGTCATCCACCAATCGCGATAAAGCCCAGATGCGCGCGCAAACTCCTTGAATGCGTAGATCGCGAGCAAGGTGACGCCGACGATCGTTGGAATGCGGCCAAGGAAAACGACGATCAAACCGATTCCGGCCATGAAAATCCAAGACCAGTAGGTCTTGAACATCGACGCAGTTTCCTTTTTCAAAACGAATCGGAGAAAACCGAGGACCGTCCCTCCAATCGCGAGCGAGATCAGAACGATCAGGAAATAAGCACGAAAGACGGGATCGTGCAGCGCGATCTGCGGCGACATCACCGCTTATCTTGCAGCGCGACGGTGATTCGTTTCAAGCGAACAACGATTGTTTGAACGCAGCCGGCGATGACGATGAAACAGGTCCAATCCAGGATCGTGAACCCAGCGAAAGGTCGACAACTGAGGAATTCGAGCCACGCGCCGGCGTGGAGCGCGACCATGCGCCACGGCTTCGACATGATTCCGCCGAACGCGCGTTGCGCGCCGAGCGCTTGTCCAAACAAGCCGACGTAGGCTGTGATCACCGCGAGGATGGCCGCCCAATATCCGATGAACGGATTCATCAATCCGCTGTGCGCGACGCCGACAAAAATGATTACGTCCGAAATTCGATCCGGCAGATCGTTCAGAATTTCGCCGCGCCGACTCGCTTTCCCTGCTGCGACCGCGACCATTCCGTCGAGCATGTTGAACCAGAGCCGCAAATAACAAAGCAGCGGCGCAACAATCAGGAGCCATCGACTGGTTCCCGATTTCCAAAAACAAACCGCAGCGACGCACGCGGCGACGACGGACAAATACGAAATCGTGTCCGGATGAATTCCATGGCGCACACAGAATTGTGTCGCGGCTTCGGCCGTGCGCCGAAATCCCGCTGCGATCGGCCTTCGCGAAATCGGTGCGTAGTCGGACATCAGGTTAGGAGGTCTCGATCTTACCTCAGCAATTCAATCATTTGCTTGGCTAGCTTCGGACCGATGCCGCTCTCTTCGTGTTTGAAATAGACTGCGTAAAAGCCTTCGCCTCACGCGGCAAGAATTTCCAACATCTGTTTTGCGAGCTTTGGACCCGTCCCACTTTCCTCGTGTTTAAAATACACAAAATCGTCGCTCCAATTTGATTTTTGTTCACGGATGAACTTTGCCCAACTTTCAACGTCGGCTTTCTTGTAATCTTCGCGGCGCAATCGGAGATATCCGTAATCAGCCGTGATCTTTTTTGGCGTTGCAAGATCGCCGGTGTCGGCGATGCACAGGGCGATGTTTCGTGATTTCAGCAATTCGAAGATTTCATTGTCGAACCATGAATCATGGCGAAACTCGAAGGCCGCGCGCATTGACGGAAACTCCCGCAGGAATGAGCTCAACACGTCCGCATCTTTCTTGAACGTCGGCGGAAGTTGAAACAGGACGGGCCCGAGTCGTTCGCCCAGGCCGGCCACGACTTTGCAAAAATATTCAAGGGTGTCGGCGCAATCCTTCAGCTTCGACCAGTGGGTGATCTTTTGCGGCGCTTTGAGCGCAAACCGGAATTTTTCCGGTGTCAGGGTTTTCCAATTCTCAATTGTCTTCGGCGCAGGGATCCGGTGAAAGGTGTAATTGATCTCGGTGGTTGAAAACCGCTCGGCATAAAACGGCAGCATCTTGGCCGTCGGCAAATCTTCCGGATAAAAATTCCCCTTCCATTCCGCGTATTGAAAACCCGAGGTGCCGATCCACGTGTTCATGTCGATCTTATCAGAAGCAGAAAACGTCCAACGCTCAACGCTCCGAGCCGGACTGGCAACTAACGTCCAATGTCGAATTCAGAGGCGTAATATCGGCGATTCGTGATTCGTTGTAACGATGCAACGATTCAACGATGTAACGTTCCGTTCACAAGACACCGACGGCGCGGGAGATGAGCAGGATCACGATGCTGAGCGAAATAAAGACCTGGATCATGGCGAGCACTTTGGCCCAGCGCGCCAGCAACGGCGCATCGGTCGGGCCGAAAGTCGAACTTTGGGTGAATGCGATGAAAAGGTAATCGACAAAACGCGGTCGCCAGCGCGTGCATTCGAATTGGGCGCGCTCGTCGTGTGGGATCTGCATTTGCGGGAAAAGAAAGCTGGTGCTGCCAAATTCTTTGCGCTCGTGTCGCAACGTCGGACCGCCGCCATCCAGCCGCCAATACCAAAGCGCGAAGACGATCACGTTGGTCAGCCAGAGCAACGCGCCCGAGCGCAAGAGTTCTAGCGGCGATTCTTTATGTGATGGGAGTGCTCGGACCAACAACAGGACCGAAGCGATCAGCGCGAGCGTGGTGATACCATTAATAATGGTACCCAACGCGCGATTGAGTGAGCGCTTTCCGGTGCGATGACTGATTACCGTCGGGATGAGTAAGACGACGATCAATGTCGGCAGCAACCAGATCGGACCGACAATCAGGTTACGCGGTAGCGCCAGATAAATCGCACCTACGGCCAGGACGGCCAATAATGCCTGCCAGCGCGGCTCCGGTTTGTCGATGTGCTCATGCTGATTCGTCACAACGCCGGTATAGCAAAAATTCGCGCGAGCGCGAATCAATCACTCTATTTGAACGTGACAAAACCGGACGGGCCGTGAAAGATCGACGTCCTCACCTAACGAAAGGCACACATGATTAACGTTACGAAAAATCTTGGTATGCTCTTGCTCGCAATCTATCTCATCCTCGCCGGGCTCGGCCTGCTCGTTCACACCATCGTCATTCCTGCAATCATCATGGGAATCCTGGCTCTCGCCGCCGGTATTCTTATTCTGATCGGCCGGTAACAACTGCGAGAACGACTTACTGTCCAGCCGGTTCGGTGTCGTGGATGCGGCCGTAATCGACGGTCAGTTTGCCGTCGCCGTGTTGGCTGTAGATCTCGACGAAGCGGTGGCCGAATCGAAGATCGCGCCAGGTATAGTCCTTTTGCGTTTGGACGGCGGCGGCGATAACCGGATCGATTCCGACAACCGATACAAAAAACAGAGCGCGCCCCGCTTCGAGCGATTCGAGAGTGGCGCCGTAAAGCGGACTCCGTTCATCGATCTCGTGCCGGAGAGTTAATGCCGCTGGAAAAACAGTCAGGTGATCGAAATGCAGCTTCAGTGCGTAAAAGTACCTGAAATCTCCACCTTCAATCAGCGGTTCATCGCGCGAAAACATAATCCGAAACTCGGCCTCGACCATGCTGTGGTGATTTTCGTTCCCAACCCGGACCATCAACGTCGGCTTTCCGTTCAACGGCGCGACCACGATTGACCTGCTAAACACAACGCGCGCGATCGGGCGCGAAAAGCGGACGAAAATTAAACCGGTCATGACCGCGATCAAAAATATTCCGGTCATGATCTCGATCGTGCTGACGAGATGCCCATAAAGCGTTTGCGGGTACATGTGACCGTACCCAACCGTGGCCAGCGTTTGGACACTGAAGAAGAAGCAATCGAGGAACCAGTCAGTGCTGGTTCTCCCGGCAACGCTGTTTGGGTCGATACTATAAAGCGCGGCAAAGAGAAGATTCAGGCCGACATAAACAGCGCCGACAAACAGAGCGAACTGTGGCCAACTCAAGCCCAGCAGCCAGCGGTAGATATCGCGCCATTGCCACGCATCGGTGTTGACCTTGACGAACTCGACCTGGCCGGATCGAACCGAAACTTCGTTGCGCCGGCTTCTCCGTTGGCGAACTTTTCTCCGTTGGGGAACTTCTTTGTGCACCAACCAATATAGCCATGTGGCCGTTCAAAAACAGACGGAATTTAGCGAGGCCTGAGGAGTTCCCGGGCGTGATCGATGCACTCAGGGACAGGTTGAGAAGTCATGGCTTTACTGCGGAGGCGGATCGCCTCAAGGAAATTCTAGAAGGCGTTTGGACCACATCGAATGAGCTCTATGGGGAACTCTTTGTAGCGTTGAAAATAATTCATAGAGAATGCCGCAATCTTCCAGGTGAGATCGATGCCGAGATCCGGCGCTTGATGAAAAGCATCAACTCTATCTGTCGCTGGCGATAAGAATCAAAATATTTCCCTCACCTCAATCCTCTCCCTGAGGGAGAGGCAGAGAAATGCCGGCAAGCGAAATTGATTTGACCCGCGGTAGATTAAGCGGCTCCATGTCGATCCCATGTTTAAACGAATTCTGAAATGGCTTGGCGGCATCGTCCTGCTCGCGATCGTCGCGCTCGCAATTTTCCTGATCAACCTGATCTGGTACCGGCCCTGGAGCCTGAATCTTTTCTACGAAAAAGTTTTCGCCGAAGTTATTTTCAGCGAGCCGGAATTGCTGACGCAACTTGGCTTGGTCGAGCAATTCGGCATTACCAGTCACAACGGAAAACTGAGCGACGAATCGCCGGCGCATCAGCAAATGGTGATCGACCGTTGGAAGAAAAATCTGACTCAGCTGCACGAGTATCCATTAGATCGACAACCAGCGTCGCAAAAACTTTCTACCCATGTGCTAGATTGGTTTCTGAAGGACCAGGTCGAAGGCGAGAAGTGGCAGTGGCACAACTATCCGGTCAATCAACTCTTCGGCGTCCAGAACCAGTATCCCTCGTTCATGGCCAACACTCATCGGCTGCTTAGCCCGAAAGATTGTGAGTATTACATCATGCGTCTCGACGCGCTCCCGAAAAAGTTCGATCAAACGATTGAAAGTCTGAAAGTCCGGGAGCAGAAGCAAATCCTTCCGCCGCGTTTCGTGGTCGAAGAAGTGCTCAAGGAGATGACCGAGTTCATCACCAAACCGGCCGCCGAAAATATTCTGGCCATGTCATTCAAAACCCGCGCGGTCAAGATCGACAAGTTGAATGAGCAACAGCGCGCGGATTTGCAAAAGCGTGTCGAAACGGAGATCACCGGCCAGGTCTATCCGGCTTATCAAAAATTGATCGCCTATTTTCAGGAGCTTCTGCCAAAAACAACTACCGACGATGGCGTTTGGAAATTACCCGATGGCGATGCGTTTTATGCTTATGCACTTCGCTCAAACACGACCACGGACATGCCGCCGAACGAAGTACACGAGCTCGGTTTGCGCGAAGTGACACGCATTGAAGGCGAGATGCGCGCATTGCTCGACGCCAACAGTTTCGCCGGTCAACCGATCGGCGCAGCGATGGACAAACTCAGTAAGGACCCGCGTTTTCTTTATCCTAACGACGACAAAGGCCGTGCCGATGCAATCGCTGAATACAAGCGACTGATCGACAACGCGGTCGCTGAATCCAAGAAAAATCTGTTTCTTACTGCGCCCAAGGCGCAGATCGACATCCGACGCGTCGAACAATTTAAAGAAGCGACAGCCCCGGGCGCATATTATCAAGGCGGCGCGATGGACGGCTCGCGTCCGGGGATTTTCTACGCGAATCTGCGCGACATGAACGAGGTCCCGAAGTGGAGCATGCCGACGCTAGCGTATCACGAAGGCGTGCCTGGACATCACTGGCAGATTTCAATTGCGCAGGAACTCAAAGGCGTGCCGCAGTTTCGCAAAGTCGTTCCGTTCACTGCTTACGCGGAAGGTTGGGCCCTTTACTGCGAATGGCTTGCGAAACAGGTGGGGTGGTACGAAAAAGATTCGTTCGGCGACCTCGGCCGTTTGCGGGACGAACTTTTCCGCGCGGTGCGTTTGGTCGTCGATACTGGAATTCACGCCAAGCATTGGACGCGCGATCAAGCGATCGCCTACATGCGCGATAAAACCGGGATGGGCGAAAAAGAAGTGAAGTCGGAAATCGAACGTTACATCGTCGCGCCCGGCCAGGCCTGCGCTTACAAAGTTGGGATGTTGAAGATCCAGGAATTGCGATCTCGCGCGCAACAGGAGCTCGGCAACAAATTCGATCAACGCGAGTTTCACGAAACCCTCTTGAAGAATGGCTCGTTGCCACTCGAGATCCTCGAGGAACAGGTAAACGATTACATTCAGCAGAAGAAGAAGACGTAACCGCGGATTACGCGGATCAAACGGATCAGGAACCAAAGAAGCAAATGCTATTTCATCTCCTCTCCCCGCGTACGGGGAGAGGCAGAACTAAAGCGAAGTCATGCGAAAAATTCTGGTCGCCCTCCTGATCGTCATCGTGACGACGTCGATCTTATGGCTTTGGCGCGGACGCGATCTTTCGATGTTGATCGATCGGTTCGAGCTGATCGAAACAAGATCGCGCCCGATCAAAACCATCGCTTACGAAGGAAAGGGAGCCGGCGGGATTCTTCATGTGGAAGATCTCGATCTTAGTTTGAACGAAGTGGAACTAGGCGCAGCGCAACCCAGCATCGGCACCACCAAAGACGATCAACTGGCCTTGTCGTTTGGCGGAAAGGTTTTTCCGTTTGGGCCGACACAGTCGGGAACTGAAAATCTCGTCACAGTAACGCCGCCGGGCGATGTTGCGACTATCTCAATTCAGCACAGTCCGATCAGTTGGCCTAACTTTTTCGAAATCAATTTCATGACCGGTAAGTCGCCGTTATTGAAGCGACACATTTATCAAAAGCTCGTTTGGAAGAAGCCGGCCGGCGCCAAACTCGAAATGCTCTGGCGTTATGAGCAATACTTTTATCCCGAGGATCGCTGGACGGAAGCCTTCATGACGCGCCCCGGTTCGACCGGTTTGATTCGAATTAATATCTCGAACGCCCCTCGATAAATCGGAGCGATTTGATCGAGTATTTAAAAACTCTCTGAGCTGCGTCTTTAGAGATTGTTATCGGATTGTTGGCGATACAAAGATCCCGATATGAAGCTCACTAAAAATATCGGAATGCTTTTGCTCGCAGTTTATTTGATCGTCGACGGCCTTCTAGGGTTTGGCCTAAATCTCGGGCCATTCATTTTCTTTCTCTACATTGTGGCGCTGGCCGCCGGCGTTTTTATTCTGATCGGGAAATAGAACCCGACCGCCGAGCGCGTCATCCTGATTAAACAATCGATCGGTTGGCGCGTGATTGATTACCGCATCTACTAACGAAGCTCGACGGTGGCCTACCGGCGAAAAATGGTCACGGTTGCGCATGCGGCCTCGCGCTGCGATTACTCTGCCGTGAAATCTCCGTTCGTAATAGCGATCGCCGTCGCCGCGATGCTTTTCTTTGTTCACATGGCGGACGCACAATGGTGGCGCGTTTGGCCGTCGCCGTCTCCCGTCCGCGCCGTCCCGCGTCGTCAGGCTGCCCCAACTCCGAAGCCGACACCGAAAGTTTTTGTCGCACTGCCGAATTATGACGAGGAGACAGCTACGCGGCTCCAGATCTTTTTGGACAACAGCGATTTTGGCCCGGGAAAGATCGACGGGAAGATGGGCGAGTTTTTCCGGAAGGCGCTCATTTCCTTCAAGCACGCCCGCGCGCTGAGCGAAACCGGCGTGGTTGATCAATGGATGCTCGATCAAGTCCCAGACACGTTCACGACGTACACGATCAAAGGCGACGATCTCGCTTATGTTGGCAATCTGCCAACCGGACACGAGGAGCAGGCGCGCTTAAAATTTCTGCCTTACACGTCGCTGCTCGAGTTCGTCGCTGAGCGCTATCACTCGGCCGAAGCTTTCATTCAAAAGTTAAATCCCGGAACGGACTGGGAGCATCTCGAGCCGGGCGACACTCTGAAAGTTCCAAACGTGCTCCCGTTCGAAATCGAAAAGATTACCGAGCAGAAAATTGCGCCGAATCCGAAATTCGCCGCGCGCAAAATTTACGTCGACACAACCGAGCGGTTGCTCGAAGTCTTCGAGAACAATCAGCTGGTTTGTGTTTTCCCGATCACGCCCGGGTCAACCACATTGCCGGCGCCGATCGGGACTTGGAAAATTCAGGGCGCGGCGACCTGGCCGTGGTTCCGCTACGACGAAGGAATGCTCAACTACGGAATTCGCACGGAAAATTATTACAATCTCCCGCCGGGCCCGAACAATCTCGTCGGTGTAATTTGGATGAGCTTGAACAAAACCGGCATCGGCATTCACGGCACAAACAATCCGGAGACGATCGGCCGCGCCGCCAGTCACGGTTGCATTCGTCTCGCGAACTGGGACGCCGCGCGAGTCAAAGACCTCGTCAGCGTCGGCAATACGGTCATTATTTTCTGACGCTTGCCCGCTTTCGAAACGCGCCATATTTTATCGGTCAGGAGGATGTCGATGAAATCGCAAAGCGGAATCAGCCTGAACAACGCGGCGGTGGCGGCAACGCCGAAACACCTTTTACAATTCGCGGTCGATCAGCGTTACGATGATTACACGCCGGTCGATCACGCGGTCTGGCGGTTCATCATGCGGCAGAACGTTTTCTTTCTCCGCGAGTACGCCCACAAAGTTTATTTCCAGGGCCTTCTCGACACAGGCATTTCATTCGAGCGGATCCCGCGAATCGAAGAGATGAACGACATCCTCGGCAAGATTGAGTGGGGCGCTGTCGCGGTGGATGGCTTTATCCCCCCGGCCGCGTTCATGGAATTTCAAGCTTACAAGGTGCTGGTGATCGCGTGCGATATGCGCCAGATCCATCACATCGAATACACGCCCGCGCCGGACATCGTGCACGAAGCCGCCGGTCACGCGCCGATCATTGTTGATCGCGAATACTCAAAATATTTGCAGCGCTTCGGCGAAGTTGGCGCGAAGGCAATGTCGTCGAAAAAAGATTTCGAGCTCTATCAAGCGATCCGCCACCTGTCGATCTTGAAGGAGCAGCCGAACAGCGACCCGAAAGAGATCGAGAAAGCGACAAAGGAAGTCGAGTATCGCCAGAAAAATCTCGGTGAGCCGTCGGAGATGGCGCTGCTCTCGCGCTTGCATTGGTGGACGGTCGAATACGGCCTCATTGGCACGATGGAGAATCCGAAAATTTACGGCGCGGGTTTGCTCTCATCGATCGGCGAATCGGTTTCATGCCTCGAGCCGGGGGTGAAGAAGATCCCCTACTCCATCGACGCGATGAACCAGCCGTTCGATATCACGACCAAACAACCGCAGCTCTTTGTCTGCCGTGATTTCCAGCACTTGAAAGATGTGCTCGAAGAATTTGCCAGCAAGATGGCTTATCAAGTCGGCCGAATGGAAGGGATCAACAAGGCGATCGAATGCAATAACACCGCGACCTGCGAATACTCGTCTGGCCTGCAAGTAAGCGGGACGTTTACGGAAGTCATTACGCAAGGAAAAGCGCCGATTTATTTGCGCACGACCGGACCGACCGCGCTCGCTTACGCAAACAAGGAGTTGCCGGGTCACGGCATCGATTATCACAAGGACGGTTTCGGTTCGCCAATCGGTGATTGGAAGACGGTCCACAAATGGCCCGAACAACAGACCGACGAAGAGTTGCGCGGTTTGGGAATCGAGGTCGGCCAGAAAACCACAATAACGTTTGTCAGCGGCGTGACCGTCGATGGAAAGATCGACAAATTAACTAAACGGGATGGCAAATTGGTTTTGATTAGCTTCTCCGATTGCACGGCGAAGTACCAGGATCGTGTCTTGTTCGAACCTTCATGGGGAACTTACGACATGGCGGTAGGCGCGCGCGTCGGCTCCGTCTTTAACGGCGCGGCCGACAAAGACGCTTACAATCAAGTCGCGCTCGTCCCGAAAGAACGGACGATCAAAGTCCCATCGGATGCCAAACGAAAGAAACTGGAAAGCCTTTACGCACAGGTGAGGCAGATTCGCGAAACCAAAAAAGGTTACGAACGCCTCGGCGAGATCTGGGAGACGCAACAAGCCGAGCACTCTCAGGATTGGCTATTGTCGATGGAGATTTTTGAGATTCTCGATACGACGAACCAGCAACCGGAACTGAAAGCGAAAATCGAGAAATTCCTGAACAACAAAAAAGCGCAGACCAAAGATCTGACGACGTTGATCGGCTGGGGATTCCGCCTCGTCGAGTACCACAAAAAGCCGGAATACCAAGCTGCGCTCCAGGCCTCGCCTAAGTGACCCAAGCGCTTCGCTTGTGTCATGTCGAGCAAAGCCGAGACATCTCTCGATATTTCTGATTCTGAAACAGTAGGAGAATTGAACTCGTTCGTCTCCCGACTCTCTTGCCGCTAACCCTTGCGGCGCAACCGTCCATGTCGCTCGTCCCGCTCGCTCCATTCCTCGACGGAGCCTGGAATGACAGAAAGGCGCAAGTAACACGTGCTACACAGTCTCGTCTTTGAAGTGGCGTTTGCCTTTGAGCGCCTTGGCGTATTCGTCCTTGCTTAAAATATTTTCGTCGACCTGCATATCGACGCGGCAAAAGTTTTTGAACCACGCCTCGATTCGTTCGCGATCTCTCATCACATCCTCGGTCAGGTAATTTGCGTCAATGTTGATGCAGATCGCGCCGACCACGCCAAACTCCTTGCGGATGACCGGGATGGTTGTGCACTTAAATCTTCGCGACCCGATATTGAGCTCGTAGTTGAGTTTGT
>WNGK01002826.1_pt1 | contig 19311 bp, 18 predicted proteins | sample 5400601 | NCBI WGS metagenome assembly WNGK01 (sample SAMN13153376, study PRJNA577476) | soil metagenome | isolation source: 60 cm soil or saprolite under Garry oak tree replicate 1 | place: USA:California | collected 2016-06-15
GACCAATTCATGCGAGCGCTCAATTCGCTCTTTGTTCGCTCAAGCGCGCGCAAGCTGTGCGAGTACGTATCGGCGGCAGTACAGGCTCGGCCTGATCTGGCGGACAAAATTGTAGTCGCTGCTTTAAGCGTTCGCCGCTCGGATTTTAGACAACCGGCGCGTGGACAAATTTCCTGCGATGAAATTGACTGCATCATTCGGGCGGCAATTGATGCGCATCCGGCAGCGACCAGAGAGATTGTGAGCGCGGCAGTAGCGGCGGCGCCCATGCTGCGCGACTGCATTGTGGCTGCGGCCAATCTTTCCCAGCCCTGCCAAGAGGCAAATGCTTTTGCGCAACCGTACATACTCAACACCCTCAATCCAGCTAACACAATATCTGGAGAAGTCGTTTCTCCCGAGCAGCCTCCACCACTATCAGGTCTCTAGGACCTCCACCATCAGGTCTCTAGGAGCGGGCGGCACGCAATTCGTTCGCGCCTTCGGCGAACCGCCTCGCATCGTCTTCGGAGAAGCCGATCCACCTTTGGCAAGTGGAACGCCTTGTCCTCAATGCGTTGCCAAACAAGATGCGGCGTTCAAGATTTACGGTTCACTTTTTAATTTTTCTTTCGGCGGCAGCTTTGAAACATGGCCGGCCAGTAAACGCCAACGCCCGCCATCTTTGACGAATGTATCCGTGAACTGAAACTGCGAATCGAAAGCTTTCCCGCCAGAGATTCCCTTCGTATGTGTTCGGCCGGTAACGATTGCGCTTCGCCTCGTTAATATCGTCGGCTCGCATCGTGATTTTACCCGTTGAATTGGTCAACGTGTAATCCTCCATCACGCCCTGCGCGATGGCATCGGCGTCGCCCTTAAGATACGCAGCGCACAATTCGCGTTCTGTCTGCAGAACCGCGTTCTCTTCATCGGTGCCTTGTGCAAACACAAGCAACAAACTAGCAATAAACGTTAATGCGAAAATGGTACCGGTTTTCATAAAGCCAATGTAATCAAGCCGCGATTTGCTGTCTTTCTTGTTCTATGGACTCTGACCGGGCATTGCGTCCCTGTATCTACATCGTCGTGGTTGAGAATAGTCGGACCTGCAAGATTGCAGCCGACACGGCTGCCGCTACAGTGCCGAACTTATGCCGTACAAAAATGTCGCTCCGCCCGCAGGTGAAAAAATTACCAGAACGGACAAACTGAATGTTCCAGATCAACCGGTCATTCCATTCATTCGCGGCGATGGCACCGGGCCAGACATTTGGGCCGCGAGTGTGCGCGTGTTCGATGCCGCAGTCGAGAAAGCCTTTGGCGGCAAGAAGAAGATCGCTTGGTTCGAGGTATTCGCAGGTCAGACAGCAAAGGACAAATTCGACGAATGGCTGCCTGACGACACTGTGGAAGCATTCCGCGAATTTCTGGTTGGCATCAAAGGCCCACTGACCACGCCGGTAGGGGGCGGCATTCGTTCGCTTAATGTTGCGCTTCGTCAGCTTCTCGATCTTTTCGTATGCCTGCGACCGGTCCAGTATTTCAAAGGCGTCCCCTCGCCCGTCAAGCATCCCGAGAGAGTGAATATGGTAATCTTCCGGGAAAACACGGAAGACATTTACGCGGGCATCGAATACGCTGCGGGCACACCCGAAGCGCAAAAGATTCTCGATTTTTTCCAGAAAGAATTTCCGAAGCAGTTCGATAAAATTCGCTTTGGCACCAGGCAGAAGGCAGCCGATTTCTGGAAAAAAGTCGGTGCGCCGGAAGGCGACGAAGTTTGCGTTGGAATCGGAATCAAACCAGTCAGCCGCGCCGGCAGTGTGCGCTTGATCCACAGCGCGATCTCTTATGCGATCACGAACCGTCGCAAGAGCGTGACGCTCGTGCACAAGGGCAACATCATGAAATTTACCGAAGGTGCGTTTCGCGATTGGGGATATGAGATCGCGAAGCAATATTTCGGCGCCGAAGAAATCGATGGCGGGCCCTGGTGCAAGATTCCCATGGGCAAACCGGGTGCCGGCATTGTGATCAAGGATGCCATCGCCGATATCACGCTTCAACAGGTGCTCACGCGGCCGGAAGATTTTGACGTAATCGCGACGCTAAATCTGAACGGCGATTACCTGAGTGACGCCCTTGCAGCGCAGGTTGGCGGGATCGGCATCGCGCCCGGAGGAAACATTAATTACATCACCGGCCACGCAGTTTTCGAGGCGACTCATGGCACCGCGCCGAAGTACGCAAACCAGGACAAGGTCAATCCCGGCTCGGTGATTCTTTCGGGCGAAATGATGTTCCGTTACATGGGTTGGCCCGAAGCCGCCGATTTGATTCTGAAAGGATTAAATGGCGCGATTGCAAGCAAGCGCGTCACCTACGATTTCGCCCGTTTGATGGAAGGCGCGACGGAGATCAAGTGCTCGCAGTTCGGCGACAACGTGATCGAACACATGTGATAGGAATGACGAAATCCGAATGACGAATGTCCAATGACGAAGGAAGCCCGAATGCTCAAATGACGAAACAAGATCGATTTTGCACTTCGAGGTTCGGGTTTCATTATTCGTGCTTCGTCATTATTCTTCTTGTCGTCGTCGCACTTAGTAGCGTTTACGCTCAAAAGCGCAACATCACTGAAAAAGATCTGTTCGATTTTGTTTGGATTGGTGATCCACAAATTTCCCCGGACGGATCGCGCGTTGCGTTTGTGCGCGTCACGGTGAACGAAAAAAAAGAGGGCTATAACACTTCAATCTGGTCTCTCCCACTCGCAGGCGGCGAGGAGCCGCATCAACTAACAAAAGGCGACCATGATTCCGCGCCGCGCTGGTCACCGGATAGCAAGTACTTGCTGTTCCTGCGCGCCGCGGAAAAGGACGGCAAGCCCGAGTCGCCGCAATTGTCCATCCTCCCAATGGCAGGCGGCGATTCATTTGTGTTTACTGATCTGCCTAAAGGCGCGAGCAACCCGGTGTGGGCGCCGGATGGAAAGACCATCGCGTTCACGAGTGAGACGAACGCAGAAGATCTCGCGAAGCAGGAAAAGAAAAAACGCAAAGAAGAAGAATTAAAAAAAGCGCAGGGTGAGGCCGCCGCCCGCGGGCCGCGGTCACCGCCGCCGGCTACAGTTCATCCGGGCCCGCAAAAGCCTGAATCCGAATCCGAGCACGAGAGCGACATCCGGGTGATCACGCGCGCTGTGTATCGGCAAGACAATGAAGGTTACGCCGACCCAAAGCATCCGACACACATTTGGCTTGTGGCAGCGCCGCACAGCGCTGAAGAAAAAGTTAAGCCACGCCAACTCACGGAGGGCCGGTTCGATGAAGAGAATGCGACTTGGTCCAAGGACGGTTCGCAGATTTATTTCACGTCGACCCGGCTCGACGAACCGTACTATGAATTGCCGAAGACTGATCTTTACTCGGTGGCAACAGCTGGCGGTAAACCAGCAAAGATCACGACGATTGATCTCAACACACAGTTCGGCCCGGACTCGGGCGCGTTATCTCTTAGTCCCGATGGCAAACAGATTGTGTTTGTCGCCTCAACCACACGCCCGATCAATTCATACACGCAGCCGGACTTGTGGGTGCTCGATCTTTTGCCAAACGCGAAGCCCCGGAATTTGACCGCCAACTTTGATTTCGATGTGCCCGGCTTTGTGATCGGGGATAGCGCGCCGCCTCGGGGAAGCGGGCGAAACGCGCCGATCTGGACCGCAGACGGAACAGGTCTCATCGCAGTTTACACGAAGGAAGGCAACGCGAATCTCGCGCTGTTCGATGCGACAACCGGGTCCGTAAAAGATTTAATTTCTGGAAACCGGGTCGTAATGAGTTTTCGCGCCTCGCCCGACACCTCGAAGTTGATCTGCACCGTTTCGACACCGACGCGCATTAACGATCTTTTTGTTCTCGATCGCGCGACCGGCGATGCGCCGCCCAAGCAATTGACGCACATCAATGACGGGCTGTTCTCCAGACTAAATCTCACGGAGCCGGAAGAGATTTCGTACAACAGCTTTGACGGCACACGCATCGAAGCGTGGTTGCAAAAGCCGCCGGATTTCGATTCGCACAAAAAATATCCACTGATTCTGAATATTCACGGCGGGCCGCATGTCGCTTACGGTCACATTTTCAACCACGAATTTCAGTGGATGGCGGCCAAGGGCTACGTGGTGCTTTATCCAAATCCACGCGGGAGCACGAGCTATGGTCAGGAATTCGGCAACGTGATTCAGTATCACTACCCTGGAGATGATTACAAAGATTTGATGGCAGGCGTGGATGAGGCGATCAAACGCGGTTACATCGATGATAAGAAACTTGGCGTGACCGGCGGCAGCGGGGGCGGGTTGCTGACGAACTGGGTGGTCGGCCAAACGACGCGATTTGGCGCAGGGGTTGCGCAGCGCGACATCGCAAGTTGGGAAGATTGGTGGTACTCGGACGACTTTGTCCTTTTCCAGCCCACTTGGTTTAAGGCGCCGCCATTCGAAGATCCGCAGGAGTATCGGGCGCGTTCGCCGATCAACTACATCAACAATGTGACAACCCCGATGATGTTTATTCTTGGCGAAGCAGATTACCGGACGCCGCCCGGTGCCGGCGGCGAGCAAATGTTTCGCGCGCTAAAATTCCGCAAGATTCCTACTGCAATGGTGCGTTTCCCTAACGAATCTCACGAGCTTTCGCGTTCCGGCCAACCCTGGCACCGCGTCGAGCGGTTGCAGCACATCGTAGGCTGGTTTGACCACTGGCTGATCGGCGTGCCTAAACCCGAATACGAAGTCGCGCCACAGGAGACACCACAACCGCAACGGTGACTTCCTATCCTAGAGTTATAGAATTGAAAGTCAGCAGGGCAGAAAAGTGTCGGCCTTGGCACCTCGGCTGCTTTTCGAATGAAATCGTGGCGCAACCTGAGCTACGCAAGTACGAGCGCAGCCACTACGATGGAGTAGGTCCTGAGCCACCAATCCCGAGGGTGGGACCCGATCCCGAAGTGAACGTCAGTCCGATCACGGAAGTTCCGACGCAGCAGCAAAAAGAAGTGTCAGCTACAAAAGGCAGCGTGCCCCAGCAAACAGTCCACGCCGGCGTGATTTTCTCCATCGCGCCTCCAAAGCCGTGGCCGATCTTCGCTGCTAGAAGTATTCACGTCTTTATATTATCGGCAGACGATTGTTCTTCATGTGTTGGCTAAATCTCCTTTTGCTCCAAAAATTCGAAGATGCATAAGGTGCGAGTGGCCATCCTTAAATACAGGCGGTGTGGGGATCCGAAAAGCATGTCGGCTGTGTCCGTAACCTGCGTCCAAGAGGTCCAGCCGGAATTGATGCGCAGAGAACGCCATTGAACACTGCTCGCCATCCCAAAGTTCGATATAAAATTGGGCATTTGGCTTAGACTTGTCCCAAACCCAGCCAGAAATCTCGTTGCAGTCCGCCCGCTCGATTTTGCCCACCTGATGCGGCAGCGGCGAAGAACCGATGCGCCCGGAAAAAATGAGCAAACCGAAGCAAACGAAATGGAACGTTATGAAAACGGCTAATGCGTTTGAAAGCACACCGTCGCGCCAATAACGGTTCGCCTTGTTCCAGGTGGAGAAAATGTGGAAAGCTGAGAGCAGCGTCGCCTGATAAAGCCCATAAACGATGTAGTGCGGCTCGATGCCATGCCACAAACCCATCAATCCGAATGCAAGAAAATATCCCAGGATCGCGGCTGTGTGCATGCTCCTAAACCATTTACCGCGCCCAGCGGCAAGCAGGAACCGCATGTAGACGTGATCGCGAAACCAAAACGAAAGCGTGATGTGCCAGCGGTTCCAAAAATCGCGGATATTTCTGGCGAGGAACGGTTGGCGGAAGTTTTCCGGAGTGTGGATACCAAAGAGATAACTAAGACTGATAGCGAACGCGCTGTATCCAGCGAAATCGAAGAACAAGTAGAAACTGTAAGCATACATATAACTGAGGAGCGCACCGAGGTTCCCACTGCGCGCTGCCGGTTCGAGCCAGTGTTGTTTGATCAGCGCCGCGACTATGAATTTGTAAAATAATCCGCGAAAAAAACGGTGCACCGCGCCATCGAGATCGCTTAGGAACTCAGCGCGCGTCCGTGTTCTTTTCCAGTCGGGTACGAAACGCCGATAACGATCGATCGGGCCAGCAGAAATAGTCGGAAAGAAAAACAAGAACATCACCAAATCGAGGCTGCCGGGCGCAGCGATTACCTTGTCTCGAAGGCAAAACACGACATCAAGCGCCCGAAACGTAACGTAGGAGATGCCCAGAAAACCAAACTGACTTGTGGGTGACACGAGCGGAACCAATTTCGCTACTGCTAACGGAAGCACGCTCGCCGCAACTACGCCGTAGAACAGCCAGCCTGAGCGCGCACCGGCACCGGCAAATGCGCGCACCGTCACCCACTGCCAGGCGGCAAAACCAAGGACGATCCAGATCTCGCGCACTGGAAAATGGGTTCGGACATGCAGCAATCCGGGATACTGCACGAAAAGCATTGCCACAGTCACCAGGAGCGCCCAGCGCCAACCCGCGCGACCGAGCAGACCGAGAATCAGGGTCGGAACGACTGCGTAAACGAGCAGTACGAAGTACGTGAAATCCGCGTAGGGAATCACAGCGACTTGGCCAAGCTGGCTCGGTCGACCTTGCCATTCGTCGTCATCGGAAACGCATCGAGAAAGACAAATTTGCGAGGCAACATGTACGCGGGAAGCCGCTGACCGAGTTGGGTCCGGAGTCGATGTGACAAATTGAAATGCGATGCCTCATCTCGCGCAGCCAATAGGACAAAAGCGGCAAGCGACTGGGCAGCACCGTCTTTGACTACCGGAACTACGACGGCATCGCGCACAGTCGCCAGCGCGCGGAGATTCGCTTCCACATCACCAATCTCGATGCGGTATCCGCTGAGCTTGATCTGCTCATCCATGCGGCCTTCAAAAAAAAGTAGATTGTCACGGAAGCGCCCAAAGTCGCCGGTGCGATAGGCGCGCTGACCATGGTGTTGGAAGAAAGCGCCGGCCGTCAGCTCGGGTTCAGCCAGATAACCCGGACTTACATTCGGACCTGCAATAATGATTTCACCGCGCTGATTTGCCGGTAAAACTTCGCGATTTCCATTTACGATGAAGATTTCGGTCCCAGGCATCGGGCGTCCTACCGGCAAAAGCGAACATTGTTCTAGAATCGTAGCATCAATGCGTATGGAGCTTGTTGCGACCGTTGCCTCAGTCGGGCCATAGGTATTCCAAACTTGGGCTCGTGGAAAACGCTTCAACACGTGGGCAGCGGTCTGCGGTGTGAGTGTTTCGCCGCAAAAGAGAAAGCGCTGCACGCGCGGCAACATCGCCTCGGAAAATTTTTCTTCTACGAGGCACATCTGTGCAAATGACGGGGTTGAAACCCACGTCGTCACGCCGGAACTCGTAAGCGCGCGGTAAAGCTCTTTGGGGTTTGCGATAAGGTCGCGGCTGATGCTGAAGAGCGTGCCTCCCGTTGCGAGGCTGCAGTACAAATCCATTACTGAGAGATCAAACGAAAATGGAGCCTGATTCAAAAACACTTCGCCGAGCTCGGTGAATCGTTGCTCCGCGAGCATCCATGTGATGAAATGCTCAAGACAAGCGAGCGTTATTATGACGCCCTTAGGCTCACCAGTGCTGCCGCTTGTGAAGAGGATGTAAAACGGCTCGTCGCCCTGCACGCCCCCTCTAGCAGAACCACGCGCCTGCGACGCAGAGAATTGTCCGATCTCTTCGGGAGAGAGCACCAACGCCGCGCGCGAAGTTTCCAAAATTTTGTCGATGCGCTGCTGCGGCAACGCCGTATCAAGCGGAATGTAAGGCCTGCCCGATTTAACCGCGCCAAGAAATGCGATCAACATTTCCGGCTCGCGGTGGCCGAGCACCGCAATTGGCCTGCGATCGTCGCCGAGGCGCTCTGTCAGATACCAAGCGAGCGCATCCGACTGCCTGCGCAGTTGGCCATACGTCAAGGTTCTACCGTCGCTAATGTGTGCAGTTGCCTCCGGCGCCAATGCGGCCCAGCGATCGATTCGTTCGACCAGATTCATTCAGAAACCCTGATAAACGAAAGGCGGCGTAGAGAAATCGCCACGGCCATACATAAAAAGTAGAGCCAGGATAATGGCTAAATAATAGAGAACCAGCAGCGCGCGATGCAGCGCCGGATGTTTCTCGAGCCAGCTCACATGTGTAGTCGGTGCTGGAGATCAGCGATGATCGTTCGTGGCGTGCGCCAGCTTTCGCGTTCGAATTCCGCCGGAGAAACTTTGATACCGAATTCCTCTTCGATCGCTAACATGAGCTGAACGGTTCTCATCGAGTCGAGGACCTGGTACTCATAAAGCGGCAGATCGAGATTGGTGAACACCTCGTCGGTTTCGCTGATCGAAGCCAGAAGGTGCAATACTTTGTCGGAAATGTCGGCAGTCATCATGCATGAGGCGCAGCATTACCATGCCGTCGCTTGAATGGGTGGAAGACTATCACTTTGTCAGCTCCGCGGGAGACGTCCATTAAAGAAATCATCGAGAGCCCGATCGTAATAGGTCCAGCCTTTGGCAGTGAGGTGGCTCTGGTGACGGATGAGAAAAGCCGGGTCTTCATCATGCTCCTGGAATTCAACTAATGCAAAATGGTATCGCTCCACGAGTGCGCGCAGCTTTGTGTAATAATCTTCGCGAGCCGAACGCGAGACGCCGGCGTGATTGTAAAAGTCCCCGGCTATTGGCATGCTGAGTACAAGGGGCCGCGCTTGAATACTTGCAAGCGTGCGCAACAACAATTCCAGATCGGTCCAGCTCGGAGACACGTTTACGCCATAGCGAAATCCGAGATCACGAGAACCCGGGGTTGTTTGCAGATTGTTGCGCGGGAGTTTTGAAGCGGCGGCCGCATCGGTAGTTTTGGTTCGTTCTGCCCGCGCGATGAGCTTGGGCCAGTCGACTGTTTCTTTATGCAGCTGCGGGGTAGGCTTGATCTCACGTCGAACGTGATGTAAGGCGGCCAGATGATCCTCCAGCTCCATCAAGGAAGTCTGCGCTATTCCGAGCGGCCACAGCGCGCAGAAAACGGCGCGATCGAGCCAACGCCCAGAAGCCAGCAGCCTCAACGCGAATTCAAGGAGTGGCCTGTTTTCGATGGTACTCGGGCATTGCAGCATGCGTGAAGCGATGTCCCGCTTCAGCTCGAAATCGAGGGCAGTTCCGAAGGTCATTTCGCTTGCTGCCATCATCGAAAAATTCGCCTTGTAACCCTTCCACGTCGGCTGAGGCGTCAAAAACCAGCTAGGCGAAAGGGAGATGGCAACTTTCTTGCCGTGCAAGTCTGACCCGAGTGCGCCGATCTTTTGCAGCATAATCAAGGGATTCGCGCCTCCGGTGCCTACCGGCGAAAGCTGGAAACCGGTCGGCGCAGCGCGAAAAAAATTATTCCCCTTCTCCGGAACGGGAGGGACTCGTAATTCTGAGCTGCCATAAATCAGCAGCACGTTCGCTGCACGCGCGGCGGCACGTTGAAAAGCCAGGCCCTGGTTTTTGAGCGAAAACGAATCCGGAGCGGTGGAGTGAATAGTGGCGTCTTCGAGATGAACCACAACGATCTCTCCACCGAACAAAACGGCCGCCGCCAGACCGAAGGCGATCAGACCTGAGAACAAATGCGGCATGTTTTGCCTGGTTTCGGCGCGCATCATTATGGCTCGAAGTTATTGCCATGATTTAAACCTGCAATTGAATTTCACGCGAGATGTCGCCTGTACAACTTTGCGAGAACAGCCGAGGAAATCCACGATGAGGCGCAAAGAAGACAAATGCCCATGGATCGAGTTTATTTGGGTTTTACACTTCGAGGGCTGACATTGGAGTTAAGGCGCTGATATCATTTAACATTGGTTTAAATTTCGCATTCCTGAACACAATGGCTTTTTCGTCGCTTTGGCAGCGCTTCCAACGATTCTTTTTGTACTACCGCGATCTTGATTTTTCCGTCGACATCAGCCGTATGAAATTTCCGGACGATTTCCTGGAGAAAATGCGGCCAAAGATCGAGAAGGCGTTTGCGGCGATGCGCGAGCTGGAATCGGGGGCCATCGCTAATCCGAGCGAACAGCGGATGGCCGGTCATTACTGGCTCCGTAATCCTGCGCTTGCGCCGACCCCGGAAATTCGCGCAGAGATCGAAGAAACGATCAAACACATCAAAGCATTCGCGGCGGATATTCACGCCGGAAAAATCACGGCTGAAAATGGAAAACGGTTTGAGCATGTGCTGCTGATTGGGATCGGCGGTTCAGCGCTTGGGCCACAATTCGTGGCGGACGCGCTCGGATCATCGCATGATCCCATGGACATCTTTTTTTTCGATAATACGGATCCCAACGGATTCGATCGCGTCTTCGACAGAATCGAAAATTATCTTCCGCAGACGCTCGTCGTTGTGGTTTCCAAATCCGGTGGAACAAAAGAAACACGAAATGGGATGTTGGAAGCGGAACTAATATTCAAGGAGAAAGGGCTGCAATTCCACAACCATGCAGTGGCAGTCACTGGCGCCGGGAGCGACCTGGACAAGTACGCCGAAAAGAGCAGATGGGTGGCCCGATTTCCGATGCACGATTGGGTCGGCGGGCGCACTTCGGTGATGAGCGCGGTGGGGCTTCTTCCGATGGCCTTGGAAGGCTTTGACATCGATAACTTTCTCGCGGGCGCAGCGGCCATGGATGAGCGAACCCGCACGCCGGATGTGGCCCAAAACGCCGCGATGCTTCTGGCGCTCATGTGGTATTACGCCGGTAATGGCAAAGGCAACAAAGATATGGTGATCCTTCCTTACAAAGACCGGCTGGCGTTGTTTAGTAAGTACCTGCAGCAACTGGTGATGGAATCGTTAGGTAAAGAAAAGGATCTCGATGGGAAAATTGTGCATCAAGGGATTGCTGTTTATGGCAATAAAGGCTCCACCGACCAGCATTCCTACGTGCAACAGTTGCGCGACGGCGTTTTCAATTTTTTCGTGACGTTTGTCGAAGTACGGAAAGACCGGCACCGTGAGCGGTTCGAAGTCGAGCAAGGCATTACAAGCGGCGATTACCTTCAGGGCTTTTTGCGTGGAACGCGAAGCGCGCTGTACGAGAGTGGGCGTGAATCAATCACCATGAGCATCCCCGAGGTGAACGCATTTAATATCGGCGCGCTGATCGCGCTTTATGAGCGCGCAGTGGGCTTTTATGCGTCGCTTGTTAACATCAACGCCTACGATCAACCCGGCGTTGAGGCTGGAAAAAAAGCGGCGACGCGATTGTTGCAGCTTCAAAAACAAGTAAGCGAGAAACTCACTGCCGGCCCTGGCAAAACCGCCGAAGAAATTGCGCGCTCCATCGACGCAGACCCGGAAGACGTGTTTCATGTGCTGCGACATCTGGCGAGCAACGACCCGCACATTCGGATCACGCCTGGTGAACAGACTGTAGATGACAGGTTTTCACGCGAAGAATAGCGATAATTGCTCGAACATGGCAGACGCAGCCCCTCCTCGGGACGGAAAAGATTCATTAAGCGTTGCGTGGAGCGACGCGGTCCGTTTTATCCGGCAACTCAGTCACGACCTGCGTAATCATTTGAATGCGATCGAGCTGCAGTCCACTTACATCAGCGAACTGGAGAGCAATGAAGCACTCAAGAGCGAAATCGCGCGCTTGCGTGAAATGGTCTCCGGAATGGCCTCGATTTTACAACGGCTCTCCAGAGCAGTCGGTGATGTGAAACCCAGCCTCATCGCTTATCGAGCCGGCGATTTTCTGGAAGACTTGCGCCGGAAGATCGGCCACGATTTCTCCCAGCAAAGCGCGGAGATCACCTGGGAGATTCAGCCCGGCGACGCGATGCTGAATATCGATCCTCAACTTTTGCAGGAAGCATTTACCGAAATTTTTGCCAATGCGTTCCGGCACCACCACGGGAAAGATGCGCTCGTCGCGACGGCTAAGATCGACAAAAAACGATTTCTCTTTGCGCTCTATGAGCCAAAGGCCGGATTTGATTTGCCTACCGAAAATTGGGGACGCGAACCGCTTCGGAAAATCACCCAAAACCATTATGGCCTTGGTCTAAGTCGCGTCCGCGCTATCTTGGAGGCCCACGGTGGCGAAATGCATGCCCTGTATGATTCGGAACATTCCATGCTTGTTACGCGACTCAGTCTGCCGGCCTCAGGTGGATAATCCTGTTGCCATGGGCTTGCACCCCGCCCCTTCCTTGAAAATTCACGTGCTTTTTCAAAGCCGCGCAGAGCCGCATCTACCAGTGCGCCGGCGACGCATATTTCTGAAATGAAAACAGAGAACCACCGGGTACTGATAATCGATGACGAGCGGCCCGTTCTCATGACGCTCGAGGCGCTGTTCAAGCGGCATGGTTATCAAGTGGACGCCGCGCCCACGGCCTTGCAAGGACTCAAGTTGCTGAAATCAAAATCTCCCACACTCGTCTTGCTCGATCTTCAACTGCCTGATGCCAATGGATTAGAAATGCTCGATCGAATCAAAACCGAGTTGCCGCAGATACAGGTCATTATCTTGACCGCGCACGACTCCTTGAACAATGCAATCGAGTCGATCAAACGCGGCGCTTACCATTTCATTAGCAAGCCGTACGCGCCCGAGGAACTGCTCAGCCTGGTCGAGAAAGCATTCGAAAAACAGTTCCTCTTGCGAGAAACGGAAGAACTGCGGGAAAAAACAGAGCAACTTGAAAAGCGCCTGGAAATAGCTGAGGCGCGGCCCACGCCCATTTTCAAGAGCAAACCGATGCAGGAGATCGAGGAACTGGTCGATGCAATGGCGCCATCAGACGCCAATGCCCTCATCGTGGGTGAAAGCGGCGTAGGCAAGGAAGTGATCGCCAATGCTATTCACGCACGGAGCCGGCGCGCGGGACAACCAATGGTGAAGCTCAATTGTGCGGCGTTTCCGCAAACGATGATTGAGGGAGAGCTTTTCGGCTACGTGAAAGGAGCGTTTACCGGCGCGATGCACGATTTTCCCGGAATGATTGCGGCGGCTAATGGCGGCACGCTTTTCCTCGACGAAATATCGGACATGCCGGCGGATTTGCAGACGCGCTTTTTGCGGGTGCTGCAAGAGCACGAGTACCGGCCCCTTGGAAGCACCCAAATAACGAAAGCAGACTTCCGGGCAATCGCTTCGACCAATCGGCCGGTTGCCCAAGCGCTTGCAGAGAACCGGTTGCGCTCCGATTTGTACTATCGGCTAAACACTTTTCAAATTGAAGTGCCCCCGCTCCGGAAGCGCAAAGAGGACATCCCGCCCCTGATCGCTCTATTCCTGAGACAATTTGCTCAACAACTCGGCAAACCTGAGCCAGACATTTCGCCAGATGCGTTTCAAAAGTTGCTTGATTACGCATGGCCGGGAAACGTTCGCGAATTGCAAAACGCAATTGAATACGCGGTGGTGCTGGCGCGACAAGGCATGATCGGCGTGAAAGAGCTTCCTGCGGAAGTGCAGTTGCCTCCCGCGCTGCAACAAGCCGAACTTGCCGCGTTATCGCGTACGGGCGTGCAGAGCCTAGACGACGTCGAGCGGACCACGATTCTTCAGGCACTCGCAGAATGCCACGGCAACAAAAAAAAGGCGGCGGAGCTTCTCGGCATCCAGCGTCCCACGCTCTACAACAAGATGAAGCGCTACGCGATCGAGCTGTGAGGGCGCCCGTAATCGCAGGGGTAATCATTAACCTCCTACACTCCGCAATCGCATTCCGCCTGGCTCCCCTGCTCGCGAATCACGACTTCCATTTTTATTTCCTGCAATGCAAGTTGATCATGAATCAGGCCGAGCAACTCGAGTGCGCGCGGGTCCGGCATGCGGACGCAGCGCAGCTCGATCCGCGCTGGTCTGCCAGCAAGCTGCGGGTGCGCCTCCGCCATTTCGCCGTCCAGTAAGAATGAAACGTAAGCATTGAAACGCTCCTGTAGCGCGAGCAATTGTTCGTCCGAGCCGTCCCACTCGTTAGGCTCGTTCATCACGAGAACCACTTCGCCTGTTTTTGTGTCGTGCGCAATCATATCGATCACACCCGTCCGATCTTTCATTTTTGCAACTCGATCTTCGGCGTTCATTCAGCCAATTCGAGGTTGGACGTTCAATCTTCGGCGTTCCATGTTCAAGAGAAACAAATGACCAATGACCAATGATCAAACCGCAGACGAGGTTCGCACGCTATTGAAGCTCGAGCCACACGCCACGTGCGGGTTCGTGCGTATAACATTCGTAAGTCAGAAGCGGATCTCACCGGGCGGATTGCCTCCGCCATTCGCCGAAGGACGACCAATCGGTTCTGCGCTCTATTTCATGGCCACGCCCGACGCACCAGTCCGGCTGCATCGTATTCGCAACGACCAGCTCTACCATTATTATCTCGGCGATCCGATTGAGGTGCTGATGCTGCGAGCCGATGGCACCAGCGAGCGCGTCGTGGTCGGGCCAGATTTGCGCAGCGGCCAGCGCGTGCAGCTTCTGATCCCGGGCAATACGTTTCACACCGCGCGGGTGATCGGGCGACGCCGCTGGTTCCTAGGTGCGAGCACTGAATGGCCAGGCGTGGAACCGGCAGATGTTGAGATCGGCGATGTCGAAGTGCTAGGAGCGAAATATCCGGAGATTGCCGACGATCTGCGCAAGTTCTCGACGCCAGTGAAAATAAAGCGATCGTCATGACGACGAATCAAGCGAACGGTCCCGGCAGTCCCGTCTACCGCTGAAAGGCTTTGCACAGCTTTCGAGGGACGAGTTTATTGAACACGTAGTGAAGACGAAGAAGTCAAGACTTACACTGCTTGGACAAAGCGAGACGAAACTGCCATCATCCCCGGCGGAAGCGCGGCTTGAGACTTTTCCAAATCCAGCCCGCCGAGATTACTGGATTCACTTCGAAACGGATGATTTCACTTCCGTTTGTCCGGTCACAGGTCAGCCGGATTTTGCCAGGATCGACATCGATTACATCCCTAACCGGCTCTGTGTCGAGAGCAAGTCGCTCAAGTTTTATCTTGCCTCGTATCGAAATGAGCGTGCGTTCAATGAAGCGGTCACGAACCGCGTTCTCGACGATTTCGTCAAAGCGTGCGCGCCGCGCGAAGCAATCGTGACCGCGCAATTCTCGGCGCGCGGCGGAATCGCGCTCACCGTGCGTGCTGAGTATCCAGACAAGAGCGCCGACGATAAAAAGATTGGCCGCGACGGCCGATCAGAGAGATAGGGCGCGACCGCCGGGCGCGCCGAGGAATGACCCGCACGGCTTTGCTGAATTTTGCGCTACCGAACAGATAAATGAAACGCGCAGTCGTCCTTTTGAGCGGGGGAATCGATTCAACAATCACGCTGGCGATTGCGCTTGCAGGCGGCTACGAAGCTTACGCGCTTTCCTTTGATTACGGGCAGCGTCACGAGATCGAAATGGCCGGTGCGCGTCGCGTCGCTAACTCGTTAGGGGCAAAGGAGCATCGGATCGCAAAGATCGACATGCGCATCTTCGGCGGCTCCGCGCTTACAGACGATGTCGATGTACCGAAGAACCGGTCGGAAACAGAAATCGCCCATGGGATTCCGATCACGTACGTCCCCGCGCGCAACACTGTCTTTTTGGCTTATGCGCTTGCCTGGGCGGAAGTGATTCCGACAGCTGACATTTTTCTGGGAGTCAATGCCATCGATTACAGCGGTTATCCGGACTGCCGGCCGGAATTCATCGAAGCGTTTGAGACCCTGGCCAATATTGGAACCAAAGCCGGTGTGGAAGGCAGGCGCTTTCATATTCACACGCCTCTGATTAAATTTTCGAAAGCTGAAATCATCCGCAAAGCGATCGAGCTCGGTGTCGATCTCTCAATCACCCACAGCTGTTATGATCCGTCGCCGGAAGGGCTTGCCTGCGGCGAATGCGATTCCTGTCTCTTGCGACTCAAAGGTTTCCGCGAAGCCGGAATAAAAGATCCGATTCGCTACGCGACAAAATGAAAAACCCGATCAGGATTTTCGATCTCTCCAAAAACGAACAACGCGTTGTCCTGATCATTATTCTCGCGTTGATCGCCGGCGCCTTTACAGCATATGAGCGTCGTGTTCGTCAGGGTCCGGTCCAGTCGATAACAACGATAGCGCCGCAGCCGTCTCCAACCCGGCCGCCGGCAGAGGACGCACAATAAATTTAATCTTCGGCCAGGCCGGGGATTCGTCCGTAGCCGACAAAAATTGGACTGATTTTTGCGTCGTTGCTGTTTGGCGGCGGTGGCAATTTGAAATCGAAGACGCTGACGCCAAAGCGCTGTTTGCCATCGTATGTGCGACCGTCGCTTGACCCGACCATGACGCGTTTTTTGGTTCCCTTTTCGCGCCCCAGATAAATCATCGTATGCGTGATCGGTGGGTCCCGATCGATATTGTAGGTGCCGCTCCAGAAGAGGAGATCGCCCGGCTTGAGCGCATCGAGCTCAAACGTATCCGCATGCCGGCTAAGGACGGCATCGAAATTTCCCGCCTTGCGCACCCAAACGTATTGCTGGCTGGAGTCGCGCGGCACATCGGGAAATCCGTTTTGCTTGAGAACGTAATAAACAAAACCGGAGCAATCCATGCCGCCATTTGCGGGATCAGCGGAGCCGTACGTGTAACCAAGATTTTGTTTTGTCAGCTCGAGCCCAGTATCGATGATTTGGCGCACTTTCAGCGGGTAAGTGTCATAGCCCGTGATTTTGTCGGGCGAAACCGTCGCGTTGGGCACGCCTTTTTTTTCTGGAGTAGGGTGCGTGGTCGGCCGGGGGATTTCAGTTGGACCTGGCGCCAGCGTTTCCTCCGGCGTCGTCGTGGCGGAGGGCGATGCACCTGGACTGGGCGAGGGAGATCTTTTTTTGCGCTTTCGCTTTGTTTCCGGCGTTTCGCTGGGAGATGGAGTCGGCGAAATCTTTTTCCGTCTTGGTGAAGCAGTAGGCGAAGGACTGGGCGTCGCTTTTTTCACCGAGCGTTTCCGATGCTTGCGCGTCGGACTTGGCGTCGGTGTCGGCGCGAAAACCTTTTTAATTTTTGTGCCTAACGACTCTTCGGCGGTGCCCGGCGTGGCTACGGCGCCGACACAGATGGTGGCGACCAGAAGGAACCGAAGGATTATTTTAATCGGGGGAAACAATCAGTGGGCGAGCTCCTGAAGAATTGCTTTGTTGAGGCGAATGCCACCTTCGAGATTTTCGAGAGGAAAATTCTCGTTAGGCGAATGGGCGCGACAATCAGGCAGGGCCAGTCCCATGAGTAGTGTTTCGACGCCCAGGATGCCGCGGAACTGCGAGACAATCGGGATGCTGCCGCCTTCGCGTATGAGCGCGGCCTCCGCGTTGAACGCCTTGCGTAATGCGCGCTGGGCCGCTTCGCCGATCGGCGAATGTGGATCAGTGAGATACCACGGCCCGCTATGCCCATCTGTGATTTCCATTGTTATGCCTTTGGGCAGGTTCTTTCGCAAATGTGCTTTTGCCAGCTTTAGAATTTCATCGCCTCCCTGTTCCGGAACCAAGCGGAAGGTCAGTTTCGCCATCGCATGACTGGCGATCACCGTCTTTGTGCCCTTCCCCTGGTAACCGCCGCCGATCCCATTGATCTCAGCCGTCGGCCGCGCCCAAATGCGCTCCAGCGAATTGTAGCCAGCTTCGCCGAAAAGTTCGGGCACGCCAGTTTCTTTCAGCACCAGCTTGTCGCCATCGACTGGAAGTTTGCGCCATGCTTCGCGCTCCCAATTTTCCAAAGGCTTGACGCGATCGTAAAACCCGGCGATCGCAACCCGGCCTTCGCGATCGTGAAGCGTTGCCAGTAATTGCGCGAGCGCAGTGATCGGATTCGCGACGGCCCCTCCAAAAACGCCGGAGTGCAAATCCATTTTCGGTCCAGTTACTTTAATCTCGAGGGCGGTGACTCCGCGGAGCCCGTAACTCAGTGTCGGCACCCCGCGCTCGATCATCCCGGTATCGGAGACCACTGCGACATCGCTCTTCAACGCGTCGTGATTCTGGCTGAGAAAAGGGCCGAGGTTCGCGCTGCCGATTTCCTCTTCGCCTTCAATCACCAGATGCAAGTTCACCGGCAATTCGCGATTTTGTTCGATTGTTTCCTGAATGCCAAGAATGTGCGAAAGGATTTGGCCCTTGTTATCGGTCGCGCCGCGCGCAAAAACGTAGCCTTCTTTTAGAACAGGTTCGAACGGCGGCGAATCCCAAAGCTCAAGAGGATCGGGCGGCTGCACATCGTAGTGTCCGTAGATCAAAACTGTGCGCCGTCCAGGTCGATGTTCGTTGCGCGCCCACACAATCGGGTGACCCGCAGTTGGGACGACTTTTGATTCCAAACCAATGGCCGCAAGTTTCTGCGAGACCCATTGCGCGCACTCGCGCACATTGGTGGCAAACTGATTATCCGTCGAAACACTCGGAAACCGAAGAAAGGAAAAATAATCTTCCAAATAATTTTCGCGCATATCTGCCAAAGCTACTCAAACTTCCAGCATTTGCCTACGACTTTGGACGAAGCCGTTTGCGCGCCACATACAGCACCGACGCAATTGCGAGCACAACACCGTTCACTGCAAACTCGCGCCCCGTTGCGTGCGCAAGAATCCAGATGATCGCGGCAATGGCGAGTGCAGGCACGATTTTCATACCTGGAAAATTGAAGGGCTGCCCATCGGCGCGGATATCGCGTTGCACCAAAAACCAGCAGGCGGCGCAGCAGAGTAAATACATCAACAAAACGGCGACGTTGGAAAGCACGGCCAGTTGTTCAAAGGTACCGGTGATGGACAACGCAAAGGCGAGGACGGCGTAGGTCACGATAGCGACATCGGGCGAGCGGTAGCGCGGGTGGACATGCGCGAACCACGCCGGCAATGCGCCGTCGCGGCCAAAGGCGAAGATGATCCGCGGCGAACTAAGAATATCGCTGGTCACGAATCCGAACGCGGAGATGGCCGCGCCGACGAGAAGAATGGTGCGGCCGATGTTTCCGAGAAATTTGGCAGCCGCTTCCGCGAGCGGCGCGTCCTTGTAGTTGGCAAGATCGGCACCGAGCGTTCCTTGCGCCACGATTTGGATCATGATGTAGATAATCGTCGTAATGACGAGCGCCAGATAAGCCGAACGCGGCACGGTGCGCGCCGGATTTTTGACTTCGCCGCTTGGAATCAACGCGACCTCGATTCCGACGAA
>WNGK01002895.1_pt1 | contig 19310 bp, 17 predicted proteins | sample 5400601 | NCBI WGS metagenome assembly WNGK01 (sample SAMN13153376, study PRJNA577476) | soil metagenome | isolation source: 60 cm soil or saprolite under Garry oak tree replicate 1 | place: USA:California | collected 2016-06-15
AGGTGTGACTGCCCCGAATTTTCGCCTGATTGATCAATTTGGCCGGCCGGTCTCTCTAGCGCAGTTCAAAGGCAAGCCGGTCGTTCTGACATTTCTCTACACGCACTGTCCCGATCAATGTCCTCTGACCGCCGAAAAGCTGCATGCCGTGATGCTCGGCCTGGGCAGCGATGCGCCGCGCGTAGGGGTAGTGGCGGTGAGCACTGACCCCAAGAGGGATACTACGGCTGCTGCACTTAACTTCTCGCAGGTACATAGGATGCAGAACTACTGGCATTACCTCCTGGGAACGGAGAGTGAGCTATCGCCAGTCTGGTCAAGCTACTCGGTCTATGCAGCGCCTACGCCCACAAGTACAGGTGGATCAGTCGCGCATACGACGGCGGTTTATGTTATCGACAAACAGGGACGCGAGCGTGTCTTCTTTGGAAGTGACTTCACTTCCGAGCAGTTGACGAAGGATCTGCAAATCTTGCTGAAAGAGTAGCCCGGTGAACGAGCTGGAGTTGGAAGAACAGATTCTTGATAGCTGAAATATTCATAATCGGATCAACCTCTATTTGCTTGATGCTATTCCCCGGAAGCCTTTAGTGGCGTCTCAGCCTCGAAGGGACGCAACATAGGCGAGCAGTTCCAACTTGTTTCATCCTGGTTGAGAAAACTTCACCAATTACTGTGATTTCGCGTGTATTTTTAACGAGAGCACAACTGAATTCCGACCCCTCAATATGCTAAAGTTTCGCTGAAACACTTAAGAATTTTTGAAGACGGCATTTTGCCGCTGAGGAGAAATATGCAAGAAGAAGAATATACTATCCCCCAGATGGTTGAGGACGTTCGTGCAGGGAAGATGGGACGCCGACAGTTTATGAAGAGACTTACAACTATGGGTATTACTCGCCCCTCCAGGTCCATACGGCTGAGCACTCAGCCAAGCATATTCAACTTCACGACCAGCATCTCACTCACCAGTCACAGGGGAATACCAGTGAATTGCACAACGACTACGCCGAGCATGCAGTCGTTGAGGATAGCATGCACGCACAGTCTTTCGTTGGCCGCGCTGCTATTATGGGGCGGAAAAACCTGGTTCTGGCTGCTGCATCGGATGCTTCGATCAGCGTGACGAACCGCATTGTGCATGGTAACCAGGTGACCGCGGAGTGGGTTGCTACTGGTAGACATACTGGCGATCTCCCAGGCTTACCTGCCTCTGGTCGTTCGTTCACCCTGCGTGGTGTCACGGTGGTCGTACGTGAAAAGGGTAAGATCGTTCGTGAGGCGCTCTACTATGATGTGAGCGAACTTCATCGCCAGCTCCGTTGAGCCTCTAATTAATAAAGGGTTACTCTTCAGGTAGCCAACTCATGCCGCCTTCGGCGGCGAGCGAGAAGGAGAGAGTGAACTGGGGGCACCCCAGACCCCGGCAGGAGGACTGCGTCCCCCTGCACCCCCTGCTCAATAGTTACAATAAAGGAATACCGTGACCATGGCAAATTCTTCTGTCGCTGATGATGCTCGCCTTTCTTTAGAGCATGGTGGGGATGATGTACCGGAGGCATTACAGATACCTACTCAAGCCGCGAGTGCCGGCTTTCAGTTATTATTGACTCTGGCTAATATGGTCATCTGGCTCAGCATCTTGCCCATAGGGCAAATCCTGCTGCCCACCCAGATTGCCGCCCTCAATGGGGCGAATAAGTTCAGCTTCCTCACCATAGCTACTGTTGTGGGAGTTCTCGCCGCAGTGATTACCAATCCAATTGCCGGTGCCTTGAGCGATCGTACGACATCGCGTCTGGGGCGGCGGCGGCCCTGGTTCATCGCCGGGGCGGTCTTTTCTGTGGTAACGCTTGCCTTGATGGCAAATGCCACCAGTTTTGTGGCGCTGGTGATCTGGTGGGGCATCTTCCACATCGCTGCCAATGCGGTGCTGGCAGGACTCTCAGCGGTTGTTCCTGACCAGGTGCCTGTGCGGCAGCGTGCCACGGTGTCGGCTTTCGTCAGCCTTTCATTGCCATTAGGTGCAGTGATTGGCGCACTGCTCGTCACGCGAGTCGTCAATTCGACGCAACTGTCCTATTATACATTTATTGGCGCTCTTCTCGTTGTCATGGTCCTCTTCCTGCTGGTGCTGCGCGATAAGCCCCTCCCAAAGGGAGCAGCGCCGCGCTTCAATCTCGGTACCTTTCTGGCGGGCTTCTGGGTGAATCCTGTGAAGTATCCTGATTTTGGCTGGGCGTGGATTACCCGCTTCCTGGTGTACCTGGGCTACTTTACTTCATTAGGTTATCTCCTGTACTTTCTACAAGACGCGGTGCATTACCAGAAGGCGGCTCAGGGTGTTACAACTTTTCAAATCATTCTCACAGGGACGCTGCTAATTGCCTCTGTTACCAGCGGCATGCTCTCAGACAAGTTCCAGCGGCGCAAGATCTTTGTCATCGGTGCGAGCCTGGTGATCGCTCTTGCATTCTTGATCCTGGCCTTCTTCCAAACGTGGCCTGCGGTAGAGTTAGCTGCTGCTGTGCTTGGGATCGGCTTTGGCGCCTACCTTGGCGTTGATATCGCGCTGATTACACAGTTGCTGCCGTCGGCCAACGCTCGTGGCAAAGATCTAGGTATCATTAATATCGCTAACGCTTTTCCGCAGATTGTGGGTTCTACCATTGCTGCATTGGTGATTAACGCTTTTCATAGCTATACGATTCTCTTCGTGCTCGCGGCCATTCTTACTTCGCTCGGTGCGGTGCTGGTCCAGCGGATTAAAAGTGTGCGATGATAAAGAACACCTGACATCCACTCATAATTGCCTCCTACGGAGGCGAGTAAAAGGAAAGAGAAGGTTTCTGGGGGCACCCCAGACCCCGTCAGGGGAGCTTCGCCCCCTGCACCCCCTCTTGATGAGTGAATCTCAGAGAACGTATCTTGCAAGAGGGGCATATTCCTGGTATTCTTACTATTGAGGGGACTCCTGTACGAAGCAGGGCCTCTAGAGGTTGTAAGTAATTCTTAGAGGAAAGCGAGAGCTCATGGATACTCCTCTTCAAAGTGTTGGTTTGACTGCAGACGAGTTGAAGGCATCCTCACTGGCCGCTACTGAAGAGCTGGGAGGCGCCGAAGTTGAGCATCATATTCACATGCCCAACCCGAGTTTATGGCCACTCATCCTTAGTATGGCAATAGCTGTGACAGTCGGCGGTTTACTGTTTGTTAACACCTTTCCCTGGGTCTCCATCATTGCTGCCCCCTTTGTCCTCATTAGTATCATTGCATGGGGTTTGGAGGATCCATTCGCTTCACGCGAAGCCGATAGGGCTACATTTTGGCCGGACAGGTATGATGAGTCAACTGAGACTGGTAGACTAAATGCACTGGCAGAACAATTACTGGAAGAAGCTCAGGATGTGGCTAATCAGACAGTGACGGTGAGCAGTACGGAATGGAGCGCACACCCGGTCCATATAGAAATTGAAGAAATTGAGCGCGAGGGTGTTATCCTGGCCTTGTATGGTAAGGTCGAGCTGGCTGTACAGCGCAAGGAACTCGAGGAAAGATTGCGGCAATTGCCCGGGGTGATTGATGTGAAGAACTTCCTCGTGTCCGAAGATGATATCTTGAACGCGGTGAATGAGCGTATCGAGAAGTTGAGGGCCGCTGGCAAGCTCGAAGGGGCAAGAGATATCCGCGTACTGGTCGAGAATTATATTGTTAGCCTGTATGGTTATACTCCGACTAACGAGATGAAGTATATGCTCGAGAGGGAGATTCTTGGCATTCCTGGTGTGCGGGTTGTGATCAATCATATTGGCCTGAACGAGAACATCCCCGGCAACCTGGGAAGAACCAACAATAAAGTTGGGAAGTAATTTGATACGCCCAAACAAAACCAGGCACCCGAGCGGGGCCTGGTTTTTGTTTGGGCGTATCAATTACTTAGCGTTTGCGCAGGAAGGCTGGGATGTCGATTACGTCACCTAGAGGTGTGTTGCGATTTCCCCTCGGGAGATCAAGCCCTTTCTGATCGAGGCGACGCACCGGTCGCTGGGGACGCTGATCGCCTGAAGGGCGCTGCGCGGGTTGGGCCTCAGGCTCAGGCACAGGGAGGCGTCCGCGTGAACTTGTTCCCGTACCCGGCACTGGAATATCCCCTGTATCGTCTTCCAGGTCAAACACATCGTCACTGATATTGCGCACATCGCTGGCGAGTCCCTGACGCGCTGGCTCCTGCATAGGAAGTGGTGGCATTGGTCGCTGTCGTGGCGGTTCCTGCACCGGCGGCTGGGGCTGCGGCCTCTGCCGCGCTGAATCGGCCGGACCCGTCGGATGGTTTGCCATATTTATTGGCGGCGTCACCGGCAATGAGCCATAGCCTTGCTGGATAGCTGCCTGCTGTTGGTGCTGTTGATGCTGCTGGCGCACTGGCGCGTTCCCGTTTCCACTACCGTTTCCACTCATTGGCGAAGACGAGGCTGAATACAACATACTGCGATCATAGGCGACGCGGTTCTGCTGCGGTTGTGAGACCGGTGAGACCGTCGAGACAGGTACTGATAGGTGCGGCCGTAATTGTTGTCCATCAAAGCCAGTTGCAATCACGGTAATCTTGACCTTCCCATCAAAGGTAGGGTCTTGCACTGCTCCAAAAATGATATTCGCCTCTGGATGCGCAGCTCTGCTGATGATATCCGCGGCTTCATTGACCTCAAACAGCGTCAGGTCCATGCCACCGGTGATATTGAACAGGACGCCACGGGCCCCACTGATATCTATGTCCAGTAAAGGGCTGGCAATGGCCATGTGCGCGGCATCTACGGCACGAGTATCGCCGTTCGCCTCGCCAATCGCCATTAAAGCAGAGCCGGCCGTGGACATGATCGTCTTCACATCAGCGAAGTCCAGGTTGATCAGCCCCGGTACAGTGATCAGGTCACTGATACCCTGGATGCCCTGGCGGAGTACGTCGTCAGCGAGCCGGAAAGCCTCTGAAAGCGGCATCTTCTTGTCGGCAACCTGCAGGAGCCGGTCATTGGGGACGGTGATCAAGGTATCGACATGCTGCTTCAGGTTGACAATACCTTCCTCAGCCGCGTTACGCCGTTTGTTCCCCTCGAAGGTGAACGGTTTGGTGACGACGCCGACCGTCAACGCGCCGACCTCGCGTGCAATCTGCGCCACTATGGGGCTGGCACCCGTTCCTGTACCCCCACCCATACCGGCTGTGATAAAGACCATGTCCGAGCCTTTGAGTACTTCATACAGCTCTTCAGCATTCTCTTCCGCAGCCTTGGCCCCAACGCCAGGACTGCCACCCGCACCGAGGCCACGGGTCAGCTTGTCTCCGATGCGGATACGATGTTGAGCTTCTGTGAGCAGCAAGGCCTGAGCGTCAGTATTGACAGCGATGAACTCGATCCCCATCATGTTCGCCTGGATCATACGATTGACCGCATTGCTGCCCCCGCCTCCAACACCGATGACCCGGATCTGGGCGAAGCCTTCTACCTGGTGATTTCCAATTGGTAACATATTCGTGGCCCCCTTCTTAAGGAATAAAAGCACGTAGCCAACGTCCGAAACGAGAAATGAAATCCATTGGCCCATCTTCCTCTAGCTCCTCGTCTCCGATGAGGAATGAGGTATGGGTCAAGGCCCACTGTAAGAGGCCAACCGCTGTTGCATAAGACGGTCGAGAAATCGAGTCAGCCAGTCCATGCAGTCCAAGCGGAGAGCCAATGCGTGCAGGGAGGTCCAGTATCTGCCCTGCCAGTCCCAGGATGCCCGGCAATTCAGCAGTTCCACCTGTGAGCACCAGGCCCGCCGGTAGTAAGCCATCATAACCAGATTTCCTGATTTCCTCGTGGACCATTTCAAAAAGTTCTTCCACGCGGGCCTGGATGATCTCGGCCAGTAACTTACGAGGCACGAGATCATCGCAGTCCGGCATGAATTGCGATAGGTCGATCATTTCGTCATCAGAGATAGTGGAAGGGTCGCAATGACCGTAAGTCACTTTGAGTTCTTCCGCCACCCCAAAGGGCAGACGTAGGCCAATAGCGATATCACTGGTAATCAGGTTGCCCCCAATGGGCAACACTACGGTCTGCCAGATAGCTCCGTTGGAGAAGACGGCGATATCGGTGGTTCCACCACCAATATCAACCAGCGCGACTCCCAGGTCAGTTTCACCATCCGCCAGTACAGCCTCACTGGATGCCAGCGGTTCCAACACAAGGTCCTCGATCTCTACACGCGCTTTATGCACACACTTGATCAAGTTGTGAATTGAAGACACCGCCCCGGTAATGATATGCGTCTCCACCTCGAGGCGGAAGCCGGACATGCCAATGGGGTTTTTGATGCCCTCTTGCCCATCAACGACATAACCGCGTGGTATCACATGGATCACCTCGCGGTTGGCGGGGATGGCGATAGCTCGTGCGACTTCGATAGCCCGGCTAATGTCGTTTTGCACAATATCCCGATTGCTGGGCGAGATGGCGACAAATCCTTTGCTATTCTCCGAGACAATATGGCTGCCGGCAATCCCCACATACGCTGTGGTTATTTTCTTTCCTGAAAGGCGTTCTGCACGATCCAGAGCCGCTGCAATGGAAGTGACGGTCTCCTCTATGTTCACCACCACCCCACGGCGCAAACCCTGTGAAGGGCAGGTGCCAACGCCAACAATATTCAGTTTCCCGTCACGATCTAGTTCACCGACGAGAACGCAGATTTTTGTTGTTCCTACGTCGATACTGACGATCACCCGCTCTTGCACGATACACGCTCCTCATTGGGCGGTAGAATTTTTCCAGGGCGACTGCACCATCCAGGGCGACTACACGATTAGTTCGTGTAGAGAAAATGCCTCTACCCTGGCCCTACAAATCCTTAACTCTTTAATGTATAAACAGGACGAAATCCGAAGCGCAGATCAACCGTTGCCAGGTTGAGTTGTTGTTGCTGCGCCAAAGCGAGAATCTGCTGGAGTTCTATGAGTCGATTGTCCAGTGGGTTAGCATCAAGCGGGCCGCCCAGGTAGGCTAACCAGCCGGCTTTACTTTTGACGACATATGATCCATATACTCCCGCGTTGCTGTGCCCATTAACAAGTGTTGCAGGCGTGTTATCATCGTAAAGCAAGGTAAAGTCTGTGATGCCTACCACCTTGGGCAAACGTTCAAACACTCCCATGGCAAACGCGATAACTGCCTCGTTGACCCGGGCTCCCGGGTGTATAGTTTGCCCTGCCACATCTTTTCCTCCATTCCCATGATTACGCATGTCTATAACGGTCTTGAGTGAATCGGCTCCTATCGTCTCGCTCGCAGGAGCGATCACTACTCCATGCCTATCTACACTGTACGTTCCATTTTTCGTCTGCCAGAGCAAGACAGGAGTACGCTCGCTTACTATCACCTGTAACTGGTCGGGCCACTGCTTCTCCAGGTCTGCCGAGGCTACTATGGGTAACAGGTCGATGCGAGCGGTCAATGCCGTCACATCGATCAGAAAAATGTTCTGACCCTGTATACCCATGTGCTGGATACTTTGTACCAGGATAGGATTATGTGTTCCGGCCACGCTGACCTGGGCAATACGAAAGGCGGCGCTGGTAAGAGCAAAGTTTGCTCCCAGGATGACCATCACGACGAGCGCAAAGATGCCTAACACTTTCCAAAGGAAGCCTGTACGTCGTCCATGTCGTCGTCCGCTGCGTACGGGGATAGGAGAAGGTTGGTACCGAGGCAGAGAACGCTTGATGGCGGGCATCTGCCCACTCGATGCAGGTACACCTGTCTGGCTAAGCGTGCGCGGCATGACACTGGGATATGCTTGCGCCCTGGCACGGGAGGAATACATGCGATTCCGCCGTTCGACATACCTCTCCCCCGCTGCCGGCTGCACTGCATCCGGCCTGGTGACCACGCGCTGGCGAGTACGTACGCCAGAGTGCGTTTCTCTCATACCTGTTGCACCTGGTATCCTCCGTTCACCAGCAGGATGAGGAGTTGATGATACCGGACGCTTATAGATATGAGTAGCTATCTGCTCTTGTAGTTGTCTTTTTTCTTCTTTCATAACACCTCCCACTCACCGCGCAGCTCAACTTCCAATTCCAGGTCCACACCGAACCTTTCACGAACGCGGTTACGAGCCTCCTTAATCAGTGTTGCCACGTCGGCAGCACTGGCGCCTCCTAGATTGACGATAAAGTTGGCATGACGTTCAGAGATTTTCGCCCTGCCAGAGGTCATCCCCTTCATACCGGCCTGCTCAATGAGACGACCGGCGTAATCCCCAGGGGGATTTTTGAAGACTGAGCCTGCACTTTGCTGCGGTGGCTGCGTCCTCTTACGATGTTGTTTATATTGCTCAATGAGCATACGTAACTTGTGCGGGTCTTCATGATGAAGGCGCACACCCAACTGCATAATGATTTCAGGTGGTTCAATCAGTCCTCGCGGCGCAACCAGTGGATAGCCTTGCTCATCAAACTGGATGCGACGAAAGGCGCGAAAACGACTATGCCGGTAGCTCAGATCAAGCTCATTATGCTGGTAGCGGCGTACTGTCGGGTCTATTAATTCCTCCTCGGAGCTACTACGAGCATCCAGCACGTCTACCCATTCCAATGCCTGCCCCAGGTTCCCGGTGTGCGCACCTGCATTGCTGATCACGCCACCACCCAGGGTACCAGGAATGCCCGGGCCAAATTCCAGCCCGCCCCAGCCAAGAGGAGCCAGCTCGTTCAATAAACGGGGCCAGCTGACTCCCGCCCCCGCTACCAGCTGTGCTATGCCATCGCCCAGATCTTCAATGGTGTAATTATTGAGCGCGACCCGTGCAACGATACCACGCACACCAGCACCGGCATACAACACATTGGTCCCATTGCCGACCAGTAACAAAGGCCAGTAGCGCTCAACACACATACGCACCAGGCCTATAAGTTCATCTTGCGCATCGAGCGAGACCCACACATCAGCGGGCCCGCCAACGCCAAAGGTGCCATGGCGTGCCAGTGGCTCATTGCGACGCACCCGTTCCCGGAAATGCTCGTGTAGTTCTGTGTAAACGGCCTCAGCATCGAATGTCATAACTATTTCCCCTCATCCAACTGACGATCCTCCAATACCAGGTCGGTAAGCGTATAGATATCGCCGGCGCCCATTACCAGTACCAGGTCGTTAGGGCGCAGGAGGCTACGCAGCAATTGCGTTGTTGCCTGGACACTTCCACCGTGCAGAACCTGTCCGCCATGTTGGAAGTGAGGCTGCCTTGCCATCGCCTCTACCAGCTCCCGCGCAGAGATCAGACCAGTGTCACGTTCCCGTGCCGGAAAAATATCGGCTATAATGGCCACGCCGGCAAGATCAAAAGCATGTAAAAACTGTTCAAAAAAGGTTTTTGTACGACTAAACATATGCGGTTGGTAGACCGCTACCAGACGTCGTCCAGGATAACGTCTACGTGCTGCCTCCAACGTGGCAGAAATGGCAGTCGGATGATGCGCGTAGTCATCGACCAGTATGACATCCATTGGTTGCCCATTGACCTGGATGGGACCCTGGTTACGAATCTCAAAGCGCCGCCGGATACCGGTAAAGTCTTCCAACGTCTTTACAACTGTGTCTTCATCGATACCCAGCACAGTTGCAGCGGTGAGCGCAGCCAGGGCATTCTGGACATTGTGCGCTCCTGGCAGTTGTAAACGGACGCGTGCATCTCCCGCATGAGACTCTCCATTACCCCAGGCACCCAATGTACCCTGAGCACTTTGCGCACGCACGCAGAAACTCGTCTCGCCCTCAAGCTTCACATCATAAGCCTCAAAGTTCATAGTCACCCGGGCCATATCTTTTTGGGATACCGGTAATCCTTCTACTGTATACATGACCACCTGACCGGGCCAGTCTTCAAGCCTGGCCAGCAGTTCAAAACAACCTGGACTATTCGCGTTCAAGATGAGCGTCGACGGGATGGGCCAATCGCTATCCATATCCATGCCGCGCACAAAATGTTCAAAAGCATCTAGAAAAGCTGCGTAGTCGGCAAAGAACTCTGGATGTTCAAACTCAATCGATGTGACAAGCGCTACACGCGGATGATAGTGCCAGAAATTGTTATAGAACTCATCCGCCTCGTTCACAAAGTACTGGCTCTTGCCTAAACGATAGTTGACGCCAAAGCGTGGCACAATAGCCCCTACCTCGCAGGTTGGGTCCAGTCCTGCATCCACCAGTATCAGTGAGAGCATGGCCGTCGTCGTACCCTTGCCGTGTACCCCACTGACCGAGATCGCGCACTTCTCGCGCATCAACTCGCCCAACATCTCCTGCCAGGTGATCATGGGTATGCCTCGTGCTCGTGCCGTGAGCAGTTCTGGATGATCCGGGTTCAGCACCAGCGCTGCAGGGACCACTACCAGCTTATCGACGTTCACCAGGTGATCGGGGCTATGACCAATCTCTACCGGCACGCCAATATCTTGTAAAGCTCGTGTGGTGGCCGAGGCTTGCATATCGCAGCCGGTGATGACCACATTATTCCCGCGAGCCTCCAGTGCCATCTGCGCCACCGCAGAGATGCCTTGACCGCCTATACCCATAAAATGCCATCGCTCTTTGTTCAAATGCTTACAACCTCGTGTTTTTGCCCGTGAGTTTTTGCCGATTTCGTACTGGCGATTCTCATTACTTCAGCCACAATATCCTGCGTTGCATCGGGTCTGGCGAAAGTGCGTACCGCCTCAGCCATTGATTGCAATAATGTATTAGATGTAAATATAGACTTTACACGTTCTACAAGTAACTCGCGTTTCAAATCGGTATCCTTGATGACCTGAGCCGCACCACTACGACCAAACATGCCGGCGTTCGCCTCCTGAGGCGAGCTGCCTATGGCCGGTGGCAGGGGCACCAGGATGCTCGGTTTACCCAGGACGGCCAGTTCGCTCAGAGTCGCTGCTCCCGAACGGCACAAGACTAATTCTGCCGCCTGAAGGGCCGCAGGCATCTCCTCGTTCAAGTACGGTACCAGTCGATAACGTAGTCTCAACCCCGCGTCCAGCTCTGCCATTGCCTGTTCAGAAAGCTCACGAGTCTCCTGCAAAAGCAGCTTGCCACTGATCTGCAAGACCTGGCAATACGGTAAAAGGTCCGGTAAGGTGCGGCATACCACCTGGTTCAAATGCCTTGCCCCCTGGCTCCCGCCGGTTACGAGTAACAACGGTAACTCCGCATCAAGTTCCAACTGGCGACGCGCCTGCTGTGGAGAGACCTTGCGCATATCCAATATTTCCTGCCGTACCGGGTTGCCCAGTTGCAGAGTCTTGCGGGCTGGAAAGTACGACAGCGAGTCTGCAAAAGCCACCGAGATGCGCGTAGCTAACGGCGCTATGAGCCTGTTCGACAGGTTAGGGGGTACATCCTGCTGGTGCATCAATAATGGTACACCGTTGAGACGTGCTGCCAGACCTGCCGGTACCGCAACGTACCCTCCACTGGTAAAGACCACATCTGGCCTAAATTTCCGTATAATGCCTACCGCCTGCGTTATACCTACAGGCACGCGAGCCATGCCTGTAACCGTTGACCACGAGACGTAGCGCTGTAACTTGCCAGCCTTGATAACAGTCAGAGGAAAACCAGCCGCGGGGGCTAATTCGTTTTCCAGGCCATCGTCACTCCCAAGATACAAAACCTCTGCCTTATATTGTTTTTCTAGCAGACTGGCCACTGCAAGGGCCGGATAGATATGGCCCCCGGTGCCGCCTCCTGATACTAATATTTTCATACGCTTCAACTATAGGAATGAGGAAACTCACCCTAGACTTTCTTCTTTTTCATATTGAGAGTTATACCGCGCCGTGAGAGAGCCGGGTCCTCCGGTTCCTGGATATAACGCGAGATGTTGAGTAGGACCCCGACAGCCGCCAGCGAGATAACCAGCGATGAACCCCCGAAGCTGATAAATGGGAGCGGTACGCCCGTATAGGGAATACTATCTGTAGAAGCTCCCACGTTAATAATGGCCTGCAATACCAACCATGTCGTGATACCCGTTGCCAGCAAGGCCCCGTAGATATCCTGCGTTCGCCTGGCTAAGCGAAAGCCACGGAAGGCCAGGAACAGGAAAAGCATGATAATCGCAGAACATCCAATAAACCCCAACTCCTCACCCAGGATGGCGAAAATTGAATCGGTAAATGGGAAAGGTAGATAGCCTGTCTTCTGACGGCTAGCCCCTAAGCCTAAACCGAACCATCCACCTGAACCGAGCGCCAACAATGACTGGTAGAGCTGCAAGTTGATATCGCTAATATGTTTAAACGGATCAAGAAAACCAATCAATCGCAAATAACGGTAACCCTTAAAGGCCTCCTGTACGAAGATTAATCCTCCACAGGCTACTGCCAGCAGAAACTGTACAATATTGGCCCCAGCTGTAAAAAACATGACTGTGGCAAATCCAGCGATGATGACAGCCGTGCCCATGTCGTTTTCCAACAGGACCAGTCCCAGTACCACTCCAACAAGGATGACAAATGGCGCCAGGCCATAGAGAAATGTCCCTACTTTGTTGCCTTTTCGGGCTAGCCAATCTGCAATATACAGGGCCAGAACCAGTTTGGTTAGCTCGCTCGGCTGGAAGGAGAAAAATGAGCCAAAGGCTAGCCAGCGTGATGCACCATAGGCGCTACGACCATACTTCAAAACAATCACCAGCATGGGCAGAATAACGAGCATACCAACAAGCGAGAAGCGCCGCCATTGACGATAATCTACATGCATGGTTACCAGCATGACGATGACACCCATTACTACCCACAGAAACTGCCGCTGAAAGAAGTACGAGGCATCTCCATAGACGCGGGCAGCTACAAAGGAGCTTGCGCTATAGATCATCACGAGGCCGATACAGAGCAGGGCCAGGACGATGATCAACAGCCAGGAGTCAAACTTCCCTGCAACACGCGGCAAGCGCATGTCCGCCTCCAAGGCGGCCAGTTTCTCCTGCTCCTCCTCGCTGATAACTTGCACCGGTGTTGTTTGCCTGGCCGGTTCCCATAATGCCTGCAAACGCCAACCGGCTGTTAAGCCCGTTCGCCCCTGCTTCCCTATAGATACCGCATGACGTGGTAAGCTCTTACGAGGAAGGGCAGGACGAGCCAGCGATTCCTCTGCAGCATAGCGCATCTTCCTGCCAGGTGCGGCAGGGCGCTTAGCCGGCCGGTGAAGTTGTCGTCCAGCACGCCCGGATTTTCCCCGTTCTAGCGACTCCAATGCAGGAGAGCGCATAGCGGGTGGCAATAGCTCTTTCTGCCTCTGGCCGCTGAGTTGATGCGAGGCAGAAGGAGCTCCTTTTGCGTCTTTCTTCGATTGTCTACCAAAACCTATTGCCACAGGTGCCTACATTTCTAACTTTGGCTCTTGACTTTGAACAAATTTTCTATTATACTTATTTCAGGTTGTTGATTAATGGACATCCCAGTAAGAGTATCCATTAATCGGAATAGCCCTGACGGCAAAAACGCTAATGGTCCATATAGGGAAAGACAAGGGGACACCCCTTGCACCCCCATTTCCACTCAGGCCTGGTTTTTACCTTGTATGGGTTGCTCCTGCATAATTTGCAGGGCCTGGTCTACTTCTAATTCGCTTAGTGATATCTGTACTTCTTGCAAGTGCACATGTTGCAGGTCAACTATTCTGGCGCCTTGCGCTTGAAGGAGTTGGCTCCAGGGATCGTCGGCCAGCGAGGTGGGTATTACTATTTTGTCAGGGGTTGTCTCTATTCCGGCCGGTTGTGTCCCTAATAGTTTCTGCCATGTGTCGCTTAGCTCGTCAGGTGTTGGTTCAACAGATTTGTTGGCTTTTTTATCGTTGCCTATGACCATTTCTTTGTCGTCTCGATAGCCCATTTTTATTCCTTCATCTGATTACTGCTTCATTATTTCCAATATTTTTGCAACTTCTCTTCCTAAGTGCATAACCACCCCACCTCTTTGGGAAAGAGGGAAAGACAAGGGGATACCCCTTGCACCCCAGCAGGGGAGGTCCCCTGCACCCCCTTTTCCTCTCATCTCCGGTGGTTTTGCACTGGCTCCTCGCAATCAACAGAATGAGCGAGCCGCCGCAGGCGGCGAGAAGTCCCGAAGAGTTATTTATTTTTTAGTATTATGCCTGCTCGTCAGGCGGGACATGATAATACCACATTAGTTGTTGGGCGATGGCCTTCCAGAGAGGGCCCGCCGCCGTGCCACCATAAATTGTTGTCTTTGCTCGATCTATTTTTACCAGGATCACAAACTGCGGATTCGATGCAGGAATAAAGCCTGCTACCGAAGCCTCTGTCAGAAATTCAGAGATCCCCTGCGTAGTTGCCGTGCCAGTTTTGGCTGCCACTGTGTAGCCTGGGACTTTGGCGGGCTGCGCCAGACCTTCGGAGGCTACATGCATGAGCATGCCGGTTAATATTTGCGCTGTACGTGTACTAATTACACGCCGCTCCACCTGTGGCTGTATGGTCACAACCTGACCATTATTATTGATAGAAGCGACCACGTAAGGGCGCATCATTAGCCCTCCGTTAGCAATCGTTTCGTAGGCCATGGCTACTTGCAGCGGCGTAGCCGAGATACTCTGACCATAGGCCTGACGAGTTAGATCACTGGGTGTCCATTCTTGAGGATCGTTGCTCGGAGTCCGAAAAGACCCGATTTCCTCTTGACCGCCAATACCGGTTGCCTGGCCAAAGCCAAAACGTGTTAAGTACGGATAATAGCGCTTCGGCCCAAGGATATTATGCGCCACATATGCTGCCCCAACATTGGCCGAATGCTCAAGTACCTGGGTCATCGTCTCTGTACCATAGGCCAGTCCTTGCCAGTTTGTCACCATAGCCGCATCATCAAACACCATATAACCAGGGTCATAGAATGACGTATCCGGCGTGATCAGTCCCTGGTCAAGGGCCGCCGCCATAGTTACAGCCTTCATCGTTGAGCCTGGCTCATATGCACAATACAGGGCAGGATTTAAAAAGACACTTTCCTTGCCAACGCATCCTGTTTGATTAGCATAGCTACCATACTGGTTGGGATCGAAGGTTGGTGCGCCAGCCATGGCCACCACTGCACCGGTGCGTGCATTGAGAACAACGGCTGTGCCACTCCTGGCTCCCAGCTTTTGTACGCTATCAGCTAATGCTGTCTGTACCATGTACTGCATCGTACTATCAATAGTGAGCGTCAAACTGGCTCCATTGACAACGGGTTGTTCTACACTTGCTCCAGCTACGAGCGGGTTGCCGTTCAGGTCGGTCTCGGCGGTGAAACTGCCTGGTTTTCCCGCCAGCAGTCCATCATACTGGCGTTCAATGCCATAAATACCAGCACTATTTTTGTCATCTTGCCTGACAAAGCCCAATATCTGGGAGACCAGCATGCCACCCGGATAGATGCGCCAGGTTCGGGGCTGTAGAAAAGTATCCGGCAACTGCACGCTGCGCAGTTGCTGGCTCTGCCAGGGTTCAATCCGGCTGGCGATACGCACTGTCCACGCGTTAAGGTTAAAATCCTTGTACAGCTTTTCTTGTGAGACTGCAGGCAAGATACGATGCAAGGCGTCAACCAATTTAGCCAGGTCACTCTGAAAGGTATCGGGCGAATGGTCAAGAGAGAACTGAATTGGCTCAATGTAGACATCATCGCGTACGACGTTGGTTGCCAGGATATGTCCCTGCGCATCGTAGATCAGGCCGCGGGGGGCAATCAGTATTTGGTTTTGAATGTGCTCACTACTGGCCAGTTTAGCCAGTTCATCTCCGCGCACCACCTGCCAATAATACAACCTGCCCAGGAGTATCAACATGCCAACGCAAACGAGCAAGAAGATGAGCATCTGCCGGCTGCGTGCACGGCGTAATTCTATGCTCATCCAATTCCTCCTTTCACGTTTTCACGGTTGAATGCTGGGATCATTTTTCTGGATAACTTCAAGGTGTTTTACTACCAACACTTGCAGGGTCTTCGGGTCTGCGGGAACCAGGCCCAGAGACTTTGCGCGCTGAGTAATATATTGAGGTGATTGCTCCTGCGCAATGACATTGACCAGGTCCTGGTTTTCTCGCTGCAAGGTAACCTGCTGCGTATGTATGTCCTGAAGCTTTTGATTAGCGGCAACGGCCTGCCCCAGCTGTGAAAGATACAGGATCGCCATCAAGCTGATCAAGAGCACACTGCTGATGCTCAGCGCCACAGGACCCATGGAGAAGAGAAATGGGTGTAGTTGCCGGCGTCGCTTTGCAGCCAGAATAGGTCTGGGCGGTACAGGCCTTCGATTTATCAGGCGATACATACGTTGCGTTCCTTATGTATGCGGGCCGCTAGTTTGGGCCTTACAGTGAGTGACGCACTACGAACCAACAACTATTTCAGCGGCTCGAAGTTTGGCACTACGAGCGCGAGGGTTAGAGTTGACCTCCTGAGCGGTAGGTATCACTGGTTTGCGAGTCAAGAGGCGTAGCCGCGCCTTGTGACCACATATACACACTGGAGTGCCGGGCGGACAGATACAATCTCTTGCCTCCCGCCGCATAAACTCCTTGACCAGTCGATCCTCCAACGAATGAAAAGTGATAATTACCATTCTTCCACCCACGTCATTCCTCCTCGAACTCAACACATCCAATATTTGAGGGAGAACTGCCTCCAGTCTCTCCAGTTCATGATTGACAGCGATACGCAAAGCCTGAAAGGTCTTTGTCGCCGGATGTATTGCCCCTCGTTTATAAGGGACGCCAGCGGCTGCCAGTTGTGCCAATTGCCCTGTGTGCGTGATTGCACCCTTTGCTCGCTCCCGTACGATACGCCGTGCAATCTGGCGAGAGCGCGTCTCTTCACCGTAACGCCAGAAAATATCTGCCAGCTCTTTTTCGCTCGCGCTATTCACCAGGTCAGCAGCAGTCAAGTCTTGCGATTGATCGAGCCGCATGTCCAGTGACCCATCGACGCTGAAAGAGAAGCCACGTTGTGGATCACTCATCTGGTCGGATGAAAAGCCCAGGTCGAGCAAGACACCTTGTATAGACACAAAACCGGCCTCGTGTACAATACGGGCCAGTTCGGCGAAGTTTCCATGTACTAGAACCAATCGCCCATTGCTCACCGACTCCGCAAGACGTTCCCTCACTCTTGATAAAGCCTGGGCGTCGCTATCGATCCCCAGGACCTTGCCATCAGGAGCAGTCCGCTCAAGGATTGCTTCGGTGTGACCGCCTCCACCCAACGTGCCGTCAACGTAAGAACCTCCGGGTTCTGGTTGAAGATATTTCAGTACCTCCTCCAGCATTACTGGCACATGTTGTGTTTGCATGGTTTGTGTATTCGTACGTATATCACTTGCTAGAAGGGAATTCTGGTACCCTCAGCATCTAATCTTTCCTGGTATGTTTGCCAGGCGGTGCGATCCCATATCTCAAAGTGATCGCGCACACCGGCTACGGTTACTTCATTGGCTAAACCGGCATAACTGCGTAACTTGGCGGGAATAACCATGCGGCCCTGACCATCCAGTTCTACTTCGCTCGCACTGGGATAGATGCGCCTCTCAAAGTCGCGCAGATCATCACTTGTTTTCCCAGAGGCGAGTTCAGTCGATTTCTCATCCCAACGCTCCATGGTATAGACGGATAAACTGGTTCCCATGCCTTTGCTTATGACGGCGCCTCTGTCCATTTGCGCCCGAAATTTGGCCGGGACTGCTAAGCGTCCTTTTGCATCAATAGTATGTTCATATTCCCCAAGAAACATTTTGCCGTCCGTCTCTTACCCAACAACGAGTTATTATGGCGCTCAGCTATGCGAGGTATTCCAAAATGTTTTCCCTCATTCAGGAAGGCCTCACCTTCTTCCCCCACACATCGAACAATTTCACCATAATTCCCCACTCCTCCCCACTTCATTATAACAGAAAACCACCATGGGCGAAAAGGGGTTTATCAACAAGTTTCTTCTGAACAAGTGGATAACTTGTGGATAACTTTGAGCAGGCATGTAAAAACGTGAAGTCAAAAGAAGTATCTTGATACACAAGAAGGCATTTGGGAGATTCGAGTTTAAAGGACTTATAAATTTGACACTACTATAACCCAGGCCATACAATCTGATCAGAACACAATATATGTCAAGATTACAGTAAAACAAAGGATAACTTCTCCATGCAACAATCTTCACCAGAGCAGCCTGCAAGGCAGCAGGAGCCATTACCTGAAGCCCGCGAGGTAGCTGCTGGCATCTGGAAAATTACATTGCCAATCCCCTTTCCACTTCGCACCGTCAACATGTATGCCCTCACCGGCAATCATGGATGGGCACTGGTTGATGCTGGTATGGGTATACCCGAGGCCCGAACAGCCTTTACGGCAGCATTACATAAAGCAGGACTAAGTATTGACAAATTGGATACCATCGTGCTGAGCCACCATCATCCCGACCATGTTGGACTATCGGGTGAGCTCCAGGAGCAGAGCGGTGCGGCAGTATATATGCACCCTATTGATGAAGCTGCTATACAAATCATCTGGGCAGGTACTATGCCTCAAAAATTTGGTCGCGTCTCGCAGTTTTTGTCGCAGCATGGTCTACCTCCAAGTGAACTATGGTTTACACAGGTTGATCCACAGGCCATGCATAACATTATTCGTGTCCCACCCCACGAGACTATAACCATGGTTGAGGATGGTCAATATATTGACCTGGTGGGTGAGCGCTACCGCGTGATCTGGACGCCAGGGCACTCCGATGGGCATATCTGCCTCTTCCGCGAACGAGATGGAGTCTTTCTGGCCGCCGATCACGTTTTGCCACGTATCACTCCGAATATCGGCCTCTATTCGCAATACGACCGCGTCAATCCGCTGGGAGACTACCTGGATTCATTGAGAAAAGTTTCAACGCTTCCGGCAAGTATTGTATTACCAGGGCACGGCGAACCATTCAAAGACCTGGCCGGGCGGGTCGAAGAGATTATAGAGCATCACGAACAGCGCGAGATGCAAATCTTGACGCTCTTAAATGAGCGGCCACAGCATGCCTATCAACTTGCCGAGCAGCTCTTTGGTCAGCGTTTGAAAAACAACGAGGCGCGGCGCATGGCGGTGGCCGAAACACTCTCGCACCTGGAATACCTGCGCTACTGTGGGCAGGTTGAGCAGCACAAGACGACGGAAGGGTTGATTCTCTATTCAGTAGCGTAGTGAGCAGGCCCACAGGGCAAGGACAAGCCATTGCCCCTACTATG
>WNGK01003114.1_pt1 | contig 19302 bp, 18 predicted proteins | sample 5400601 | NCBI WGS metagenome assembly WNGK01 (sample SAMN13153376, study PRJNA577476) | soil metagenome | isolation source: 60 cm soil or saprolite under Garry oak tree replicate 1 | place: USA:California | collected 2016-06-15
GTTTCCCGGGCCTCCGCTAGTTCACCGCCAGTGTGGTGGGCCGGGAGAGACTTGAACTCTGTCGACCGACCGCGTCATCTCTCTTGTTATCAAGAACCGATCATGAATGTCCTAGAATCCTGTGTGTCTTGTAGGGCTCTTCCAGCCTTTTCATATCGTCATCCGAGAGCTGAACGTCAAGAGAACCGACCGCTTCCTCAAGATGCTCGACTTTGGTAGCGCCGATTATAGGTGCGTTCACGCCTTTGTGCAGTAACCATGCAAGCGCTATCTGGGCTGTTGTCACTCCTTTCTCCTTTGCAACCTCTTCAACGCGTTCGACAACGTCAAAGTCTTCGGGACGGAAGAACCTCTCCGCGAAGTACTTGTCAGTCTTGTATCTCGACGAGCTAGGCGTCTTTCCGCGCTTGTATCTTCCTGAAAGGAATCCTCTTGCCAATGGGCTCCAGGGGATCAAGCCTATTCCTTGATCCTTGCATAGTGGAATCATCTCTCGTTCTTCTTCTCGGTAGCATAGGTTGTAGTGGTTTTGCATTGAGACAAATCGCGCGATCCCGAAATGGTCGCTGGTGAGTAGTGCTTTGGCGAACTGCCAGGCCCACATGCTCGACGCGCCGATGTATCCGATGGTTCCTTGTCGGACCAGATCGTTTAGTGCTAGGAGTGTTTCTTCGATTGGTGTCGCGTAGTCCCACCGATGAATCTGGTAAAGGTCGATTCTATCAGTCTGTAGCCGCTTGACGGACTTTCTCACTTGTTGAAATATATGGTATCGTGAGAGCCCCTCTTTGTTTGGACCTTCACCGACTTTCAGTCTGACTTTGGTTGCTATGACTACATCGTCTCGGTGATCTTTCAGAAGCTCGCCCACGATCTCCTCTGACCGACCGTTAGAATAGAGATTGGCAGTGTCGAAGAAATTGACTCCGAGATCCAGTGCTCGTCTCATTATCGGCGTTGCCTTGTCGATCTCAACCATCCATTCCTCGGTGTTGCCGAAAGACATGGTTCCCAAGCAAATCCGAGAGACCTGTAGACCGGTAGAACCGAGCCGCGTGTACTGCATAGCAAGTAACGAAGATTCGATGGTTATCGCCGCGTTTAAGCGTTCAATGAATCATACAACTGAATCTGGAAGTGGAGATTCGGTCTTTCGGAGCAAATCCTCAGGCACGCCTCAACAGGAAGGCTCCCAGAAGGGGACGAACGAGCGATAATAGGAAGGATTGGAAAGGCGGTAGTGGCGTCCTCTGGTGATGGGCATCTCTTCCAGGCACGGTGTCCTAGCTGTTTTCTCCACCCTGGGATCCCACCTGCGTCGAACGTCGACCTTACGACTCTCTGGTGATGGGCATCTCTTCCAGGCACGGTGTCCTAGCTGTTTTCTCCACCCTGGGATCCCACCTGCGTCGAACGTCGACCTTACGACTGCTCCCTTCCGGGCCTCGCCGGATTCGATCGTGAGCAGGTAGCAACCCTCCCTTCAGAGAGCGCTCCCACGCCGCCGACCTGGTGGGGCAGGATGTCATGGTAGACAACTAGGTCTTCTGCCTGGTCGAGGTTGCCGCTCGCCAAGGTTAACGGGCTCCCGCATAGGTCGATTTCGGGTTACAGGAAACGACCGGCTTCCCAGCCCCCCACCACCGCCCAAACACGCCAACCGCGAACACTCGATATAAGAATGGTGCCTCAACACGTCAAATCAACGAAACGATTGCAGCAATAGTCCCACCTCATGCGACAACTTGAACGAGAATACGTTTGGCTAACAGAAACCGCTGTCGAGCTAGTCGAGCCAGGCAAGAAACCGGCCGTCGAAGAGAAAACTGGCTATTCAGGGTAAGCCGCATCGGAGCAAATGGGCTCGGCGGTTCGGTGTGGCCACGGGCGTCTTGGCGATACTGTACTTTGCCTAGAACTATCTCTGGTCCCTCCTCCAACGCCTTCGCCGTGAAATAGGGACAAACTCTCTTGCGTCCCGAGGCAAGCACGCATACCTTGTTTTTCGAGATGCTCTATCGCTAGCGGGATCTTAACAGGAATCGATCAACAACCCCGTTAGTATCTCTTTACCGTCAAGCCGATTCTTATCGTCAACTCGGACTCTCAGGGCGTTTTCTAGGCGATTTCCTTGGCACCCTCAGGGTCGTGAGCCCCTAGCTGGCTCCGAACTCTCGACCCCCGGGGGGGTCCCTGGACGAATCGCCTGTCCGGCAGCGATAATGGGCGAGTCTGGCTGATCAAAGCCGGATCTGGGCTTGGAGGGCAGATCAAGAAGAGTGAAATCTAGAACCATTCCCGAACGATTTCAGAGCATTTCTAGCGACCATGTTCTAGATTCGAGATCAGGCCGAAAACGGGCGATTTCATGTACAGGCGATTTTCAGGCCACGAAGGGCGCGGGACGAGAAAACGACCACCCCCGAGGGTAACTAGAAAAAGAGTGCTTAGAAAAGGAATTAATGAAAGAGTTCTTACCCTTGGACGCGAAGCCGACTATCACCTTCGATACTAGCTGCATCTATCCCGATGAGGACGAGAAAGCTCCACGAGCGATTCGGGAACTGGAGAAAATGCGTGCCGAGGGCAAAATCGAGATTTTCAAAACTGATGTCGTGGACACAGAGTTGGGTGAAGAAAACGGACCTTTGAGGCAGAAATCCGAGAAGTATCCTGAGGATCTAGGTGTCGGAGTGTACGGACACTCCAGATACGGCCACGCGTTGTACGGAGGGCCAGAGATGGACTTCCCATTTGAGGAGATAAGAGACACTGTCTTTCGGGATTTTGGCCAGATGAATAGAGAATCGCAACGCCGAGCCATACGAGACGCAATGCATCTGGCGACACATCGAATGTACAAGAGAAACTTCTTCGCCACTAGAGATGAACATCACATCATCAAAGCCAGGAAAGAGCTAGAAGAGAAGTTTGGGATTATTGTACTCACGCCGGAAGAATGTCTGGGAAGGCTATCCTATCTCTCGGAAAAAGAAATCTAGTCTTGCTTAGTCAGCTGAGCTTGCCGTAGAACTTCGAGATCTCTTCATCGCTTGGTCTGAGATTAGGGAACTGGTCTGTCTTATGGATCTTGTTATGGCAAGCTGGATGTAAGAAGATTATTTTTTCTGGGAAATAACTGACGTGATGCCTAATTTCTCTTAGAAGTTCGATCTTCTGCCCACATACCTGGCACGGGGTCTTCAGATCTTCTCTGTAGTCTCCCTCGCACTTCTCAGTGCAGAACGAACCTTCCTTCTGGAAGTCCTTATTGCAGAACCTACAGAAACCATCGTCCCAGTCAAAGACCCCTTCCTCCTCGTCTAGCACTGCGCCAACGTCGATAAACTCGTCGGTTCTGTACCAGTAAAATGAGAGTCTGCAGGGACAACCACCTTTGATCATGCTTCGCAGTTCAGTCTTGATTGTTCGTCGCCTTTCCCACATCGGGGTTGCTGCGTCGAAGTTCCAATAGAAAAGAGGTCTCGTGTCTTCCCAAATCGGGACTTCTCTTGTACCTCTCATATCCGCGTAGACCCATCCTTGCGTCAGGTCTTTGCAGAATAGGTTCGGGCTCTTTCTTGACTCGAAGTATCCTATGCTTAGGAGCACCTTTTCGTTCTCCTGCAATCTTACGTATCTGCTGGGGTAAATTGGCTTACCAAACTTGTCGAACGGAATCATGGTAGAAAGGAAGTCTATCTAGGCTTGCCCAAAAAAAAAGCGTTTACTTGAGGGCGCTAATCCTTGAATTTCCGTCGATTTTTTCGATCTTGAAGACATGGTCGCTGAATCCTTCGAGTTCTCTCTCGTGTGAGACCATCACAACCTGCGGGCATTTCAGTTCTCCTAGGATTTCCCGTATTTTGAACAACTGTTCCCTACTGAACCCTTCGGTTGGTTCATCTAGGATCAACAGATTGGATCCTCCACCTGCAGAAACCTCTTGAACCGTGGTATTCAACGCGAGACGGTAGGCGAGGGCAACGCTAGTTCTCTCACCTCCACTTAATTGGATATATTCTTGCTCGTAGCCCCCGCGCTCTACTACAGGGGAGAACTCTTCATCGACTCGAACCTCTAATTCTGGGTCCTCGATGAGTATCTGGAACCATTTCTGCAATTGTTGATTGAACTTAGCATTCAACTCTGCCATCACATGTTTCTCGATGCTCTCTACAGTTGGAATGAAATAATCGTTAAGCCACATCTTATTCTCGTTCAATTGATCTCGAATGTTGAGCTGATTTTCCTTCAGGATGATTTGACGTTCGGTTTCCTTTGCTTGGGCTTGGCAACCTCGCACTTCCTCATCCGTTGTGGCGATTTTCTTTCCTACTTTCTCCAAATCCTCGCCAAGGACAGCGATCTCATTGTCGGTCGTATCGACTAAGCCGAGTACTGCTTTCAACGGTCTTAGCTCAGATTGGGAAGACTGCAAGTCACCCTGAAGCTCCACTATCTCTTCGTCTAAGCTGGTAAGGTTCTCCTTGTTTCGAGCAACTCTCTGCTCCATCTCCTTGAGTTGAGATCTCAAACCTTCAAGTTCTGACTGTGCACTTTCATACCTGGTCAGTTCGTCTTGAAGCTTTTCCGCCGAAGAAATTTCTTTCTCTAAACGCTCTGATTCTGACTCGAGTTTCTCTTTCTCGATTTCAAGATGTTTGCTCTTTCCTCTGAACTCTTTGGGATCGATCGGTCTCTCGCAAACAGGACACTTTTTCTTGGCTACTATTGATTCAAGGTTGCCGATTCTTTCTTCGAGTTTTGCCTTGAGTTTTTCTCCATCGCGTGACTTCTTTCGCATTTCGGCGATGGACTTCTTTAGACCAAGTCTTGTCTTGTCTGTAGGCTTGCGGGTCTTTTGTAGCGTGGTAATTTTCTGAGCAATTTCTTCACGAGCTCTTCTCTCGAGGGAAATATTCTCGTCTAGGAGTTGCTTACGCTGTTTCGTTTTGTCCCCAATTTGCCTCTCGAAGAGTGGAATCCGCTCCTCTGCTTTACGAATCTTCTCCCGTTTGCCTTCTAGCTCCCTGCGGAGCTCTCTTTTCTTTCCCAGGTCGCCTCGCAGTTCAGTCTCTCGCTTTCTGAGGGGCCCAAGCTCTTGATCGAGTTTCCCTATGCTCTCCTTCAACAGGTTCAGCTTGGCCCTAAGATCCTCTATGTCCTCAACTGTCCCTTCAAGGTATGAGACTCTGCTTCGCACCTTGGAGACTAGTAACATGGAGTTTTCGAATGCTATTTTGTACTCCTCTATTCTGAAGGCTCTGCGCAACGTCTGCAGTCTGTCTTCCACATTCTTCAAAATGACCTCTTTCATTTCTTCTTGAGGAGTGAAGATTGCGTATCGATAGATGACGCTCTGAGCCCTCGGATTAGGCGGTTCGTTGAATTTCAGAATCTGGAGGATTCTTTCTTTCAATTCAGTGGCGGCCATGGGGGCCTTCCCTCCGGGACCTTGGAGATAGCAGTCGACCTGCTGGACAGTCTTTCCCTTTCTAGTCAGAGTCCTGTGAACCTCGTAGTCTCTTCCATCCATCTCGAACTCCAAAACAACAGTCCCTTGTTTTGCTTCATTTCGAAGGAGGAATGACCCTCGGAGTTGACCTAGCCCGAAGAGTCCGAATTCAATAGCATATAGCAGCGTTGACTTACCGGATGCGATGTCTCCTTCGAAGAGAGTGGTGCCTAAAGGAAAGTCTACTCGAGTCTCGCTCTTGTAACTTCGAATGTTGTCAACCGTCAGCGCCTTTAGTATCATCCCAAAGCTTCCTTCAGGCCAAGAACCTCGATTGCCTGCTGCGCGATCCTGGGCTCGTAGACGTTCTTCGGCTCGTTTTCATTCCTTCCCTCTCTCATGACAGTGAGCAATTCCTTGGAGAGTTTGACCCCAGATTCTCCCTTCAGTTTCATATTGGACACTTTGACTGTTCCGATGTTCTCTCTGAACAGCCTCTCTTCAATTCCTCGAATGTCTTCGCCAGAAACTTTGATTTGGGAATATTCTTTTGACGTTAGCTTCTGATAATTTGGCAGAACCTCCAAGGCACCGTTTTCTCGAAGGATACTTTTGAGGTGCTGGAAATCTACATCTGCGGTCTTACCGCCCGACATTTCTCCCCAGACTCTGAGGAGCACGATTTTGCCCAAGGGCTTCGCTCTGTTGACAATTTCCAACAACTCATTATGGACTCGCACAGAATTCTTCCCGCCTGCATCATATTCTATCATCTCGTAATCGCAGACAGGAAGATCCACAAACTCGATCCGCTCTAACTTTTCGGCGAATGTTGCAATGAGGAATCCTCTCTTTTGTCCTCCCGCATTCTTCTCGAGGTCCCTGTAGTCGCTAGCAAAAATGGTCCCCGGGTAGGCTATGTTGTAGCCATGTTCCTTTGCGACAAATTCTTCATGAATGTGTCCACCAGCGTAGTAGGCGAAGCTTTTGGGGAGGGTCGATAATGGAATAGACTCAGCTTCAAACGATTGCCCAGACTTGTATTCGGTCACCGCACCATGAAAAATGAAGACCTTGAATCCCTCTTCTCGTTCAAGTTTCTCCCTGTCCAGAATTTCGAAATATCGCCTCTCGATCCCGCGCCTTCTCCCTGAGATTCCGCAGAGCTTGGTCCCCGTTCGACCGTCGATCTGAAACTCAAGTTCGAGCTTCCCGTCTGCCTCTTTGCCTTCGGTAACTTTCCTGAAGAGGCCCGCGCTCTCAAGTATGTCTACAATTGAAGTCTGGGTTGGGCTAAAATCATGGCTTCCGTAGACGACGTAAAACTGTATGCCCTTGTCCTTTACCTCTCTGATCTTCCTGACCGCGCTGTTTACGAGTCCCATGTCAGGGATGTTCGAGTCGAAAAGGTCGCCACTCACAATAACGAAATCAACGCCTCTTTTCACACAAATGTCTAATGCGTCGTCAAAGGCCTTTAGGACAAGATTCTGAAGTGCGGGCTGTCTGAATGCGCCTATGTGGATATCAGACAGATGCGCAAAGCTGTGCACAACGTCACCCTTTGTATTCCAAATGCTCCTTCTTCGAAACCTGCTCTCCAATCATTTCTTCGAATAGTGGTATCTGAATTGGAACGGCGAATTTCGTGAAAATGCTGGAGACTATTGCCTCCCCCTTGTCTAGGCTGGCAATCGTTCTATCATCGTCGGAAAGGTCTTGGGCTGCACTGTTGATTATTGCATGCCTCTCTGTAACCATCTCGTTCCCGAGAATGATTTTTGTATTCATGTTCGTAAGGATGTCTCGCGGTATGACACTGGTAAGCTGGGTTATTGCTACAAGGCCAATCTTGAACTTGCGACCTTCTCTCGCAATTCTACTGTAGATGTTGTCTCCCGCTTCAAGCTTGTCAGTTCCGAGAACTCGGGGAGCTTCCTCGATCACGATGCTCACAGGTAGCTTGTCGTCGAGTTGCCCCACTGCCTTATAGTTCTGGTATTTCGCGAATATCTCGTTAGCGATCATGCTCCCTATGAGGAGTTCCGCTTCATCTCCGATCTTGGAAGTGTCGATGATGACATTCTTGCCACCTTCGAGCGCGTCGACAATGTCCTTTATTGTAGACAAGCCAGCGGTCGTGCTGAAGACTCTGTTCTTGCAGAGTATCTCGCTGTCTTTTTGGTAGACAGAGAGCTTTGTTCTAATTATTCTCTGCAGCACAGCTAGAGTGACATCCTTTACACCATCGATCTTCGCTCCCCTTACGATGTTCTCGATCCACTCATCGTCATATTCGGAACGATACCGCGAAATAGCCTGCTCTTGTGGTTCCGAAAGCGAGATTATGCCATCTAAGTGCTCAGGCGAGATCGCCTTGAGATTGATTGCCAGCGTGTTCGTCCCAGGGATAGGGTTCACCGAATAGTAAAGGACATTTCCCCTAGCTTTGGGGTGGTCTTTGAGACCCTTACCTTTCCGGCCGAAATATTCGTCGTGGGGGTCCAGAACTAGGATTCCGAATTTTGCTTGTCCAGTGATGCTCCACAGCATCACCTTCAGAAGATTGCTCTTCCCTCTCCCAGTTGTCGATGGTATTAGGATATGATGGACGAGAGCTTCGTTTCCATTGAGATACACCGGGACCTCCATTATTTTTGATCCGCTTCTCACTTTGCCTAGATAGATCGGTGTCTCAGGTCTGCTGAGAAAGTGAAGATCCTTGTTCTCTGCGTGTCTAACTGTGCCGAAGAAGTCTGGCAGAGCCTTTGGGACCTGAGCCTTGTTCGTCATCCGCAGCACCGACTTTCCCCGGGCCATGACATAGTTTCGCAATTGGGGATCAAAGAATTCTAGGCCTGCCCCCATACCTTCGAGTTTGAGACCCGCCATCTGCTCCCTGGCGATTTGCGAAATCTGACTGCCGTAGGCGAGGTCGTAGACTTGGATTATGATGTAGCCTTCACCGTCCTCCACGATGAGAAGGTCGCCAAGCTCAATTTTCTGTCCGGTCTTTTCGCGGATCAGTATCTTACCAACTTCGCCCGCAACTATTTGTCCACACACCGTCAAGCGAATGGCACCTCCCTCAGTGCATTCAGAACTTGATGAGCATCTGATGACTGGATGTGGCTCAGAATCCTAGATGATGCGCCAAGTTTGGATATTTCTGAGAAAAGGCTGACTCTGTACGTCTCCAGCTCTTCGTGCCTTATCCGGGCGTTGGCGTCAGCATCCACCAAGCCGTAAGGGTACCCTGGAAAGGCAAGGTCCGCACAATTTGCGGAAAGTTGCCAGAAGACTTCGTTCAATTCCTTAGCGGAGAGAGATTTGATTCGTTGAGCATCAATCTCGCATCTAAACACTCTTTGCGAGTCTTCGCTAAGCTTGGTGACGAAAATCGCGGCTTCGTGGTCCGGGCTAAGCGAGTCTGCGATTGGATAGTAATACCACAGTGGACTTACGCGGTGGTCCGTGGCAATACTTCTGATCGCTCCCAGTAGCGAAACTCCTGTCGTGGTAAAGAGACGGCTACTCTTGGATAGTCCCATGTAGATTACTCCTTTGGCTCGTGATGCTTGGTATGCGGAGCGAGAATACTTCGACTCGTTGGTGAATGCAGTTCTTAGAATCCCGTCCATGACCAGAACATCATTGTCTGCGAGCTCCTTCTCGACAACATATTTCGCAAATTGCCACTCAGCAAACCTTCTCGCTACCGAGGCCACACGTCCTATGTCCGCTCTTGATTCACCAATCATGAGTCTCCTATCTGTCGAATCAATCGAAAGGTCCCGAGGATCAGGCAGAAATTCTTGGTGGTCGTCTATGATGGGGAATAGTGACGTATCGTAGAATATGTTGTCATCTCTGAACTTTGCAAGTGTGAGCGAGAAGAATTCCATTCTTTGCGGTAGTGTCCTGGGCTGGACCCGATGTTTTCCGGAAAACATGCCATAATAAACTCGATTCAGTTGAACCGAGAAATTTGGCGCTCTGATGAGTTCAAAGTTCCCTCCATCTACGAATGCAAACCTTCGGGTGGAATCAACGCTCCTGATGACGGAAAAGTTCGAAGGGTCTAGAGGATACGGCCTATAACTGGGAGTGCTTAGGAAAGGGTCGCCGAGGTCGTGCTCGGGAACCTGTTGGCTCAGGTCTTGCACGAGTTTCTTGACGACTTCGTTTAGCAATTAGTACACCTGTATTATGCATTCTTTGTCAGCTTAAAATCGAATCGGACCATATCCAAAGGCCGCCGTGGAGATCCATTACTCTCTGGAAGCTCATGCCTAACCTCTTCGAACCGACTCGTCCTTCCGTGACGTAGGTCGATCCGTGTTCAAACGCTGGCGGAATCGTTCAAATGTCTGAACGTGAGGGGTTCAATCTTAACGAGCAGCGATTAGTTTTCTTGGGATCCCTCACGAATCTTTTACCTTTCGATCCCTCTAGACCTCAATTAGGATGCATTGCCATTAGTTCTTCGAGGCAGGAAATCCCAGATTTCCCTTTGGAAAGACTGAAATTGTGCCAGTCTTTGGAGGTGTTACGTCCAATGAACCAGGCAGAGCAGGTTCTCGTTGAGAACGGTACTGACCTGATTCTCGCTCTCTTGTACGCGGGTGGTGCTAAGAAAGACAAGAACGAGGCAATTGTGGGTAATACACGCTTGGACAAGCTGGTTTTCCTCTTGGAGCAGGAAACGACCCTCAAGAAATATTTGAAGGATTTCAATTTCGATGCGTATAACTTTGGGCCATATTCATCTGAGGTGTTTGATTCTGTTCAAGCACTCATCAACTCGGGCTTGGTCAAGGCCGAGCAATTGGAATCTGGGGCCTTCTTGGACGAAGCTGACAGGTACCAGATCGAAGAACAGACTCTCGATAGCGACCCCGGACCCAGGAAAACAGTCGTTTACAGTCTTACTCCCGAGGGTGAAGTCGTTGGCTCCGCGCTCTTCGATTCTCTTCTTCCAAGAGAGAGAGAAGAATTGATTTCTCTAAAGAAGAGCTTCAACTCAATCGAATTGAAAAGGTTGCTTCAATACGTGTATCGGAAGTATCCGGCTTCGACGACCGAATCTGTTATCCGCGACTACATTTACTAGTCCTTCATGCTAATTTCCGCAGCTCTGGCGACTACCTTCGCCGGTGCGTTGGCTGTGGTAGTTGTTGCCGCGCTCGGTTTTGGACATAGATACGGAGATGCGAAAGTGAGACTACTTGAGAAGACTAAGACCGATGAATTGAACGATGTCAGACTTGCTATCCGAGATGGGGAAACGATACCGATACTCCAAAACTTGTGGAACTTCCTCAACCTTACCAATCAAGAGATGAAGAAAGTAAACTTAGAATTGGATGTCAGTTCCCTTAAGTTCGATGTCGAGCGCAGAGAACGATTCAACCATTTGATTAACGATGTTTTCCGCTCGTTTAAGATTGAAGCCGGGGTCAAAGAGTGTTGGGATGAGTTGGTTCAAGAGTATGGCGACCTCGGTCGTACTATGTACATACTTTCGGCCACCGTTGCAATCGGCGGTTACTCTGCCATATTCCTTAGTCTAACTGGTCTGTTAGACAGCCTTGCGCTCGAAGTAGCGGTTGTCGTAATCATCATCGTCGTAATCTGCATTATCTTGGGAGTTTACGGTTTTTCACTGCTTAGCAAGATTGGACACGCCCTCAAACTATATCAGGACGCAATCAAGAAGTACCTGGTTGAAGCTCCTAGAGTGATGTGAGGAATATTTGCGCGAGAGTGACCTGAGGCAGCCCGTTCACCAATTCTTGGAAAAGAAAGGCTTCAAGGTCCTAGACGAGAGACGATTGTTTTCTCGAAAGATCGATATTGTTGCTAGAAAGGGCGGAGATGTTGTTGCTGTCGAATTGAAGTTGAACAATTGGAGAGACGCGATCGAGCAGGCTCGATTAAATTTGCGTGTGTCGGACTACTCCTATGTGGCTCTTCAAGACCCGCTGGGGAGATTTGACAGCCGTATCTTTCTTGATGCGATCCAGAATGGCATCGGTCTCTTGAGTGTCAATGGATTCGCATCCGAAACACTGCGTCCCCGGCGAAGCAACGTAATACAGAAGAATCTAAGGAGGAACTTTTTGGCCCACCTAAGAAGTGAATAGACAAGACTTGCCTTTTCACAGATTCTACAAATACGACTTCGCAAGCACCCAAGTTTTCACTGGTCTTTCATCAAAATACTATGGAGTTTCCCTCAGTGCTCACGTGCTTTCATACACGCCCACAAGCGCAGTCCAACTCATAAATCAGGTCAGAAAGTCGTTCTTCGTCGACCCAGTTACATACGTATTTGCGAGAAGTCTCAGGAATATCAGTCGAAACGGGAGAATGCGTAAGTCCTTCAGAAAGCTAGCGGAGAACGATTACGGATCACCATTTTCACAATGTGCGACCAGCAACTCAGCCTTAACTCCATTGACGTTCAAGAATTCGATTGGAGGGCTCGACGACGCAAAGATTTCGTCAATGTGCAAACAAGTATTAGATTTCGAACGAACGAAGTGCGGGACACCAACGAGCTTCCCAAAGTACGCTAAACTACTCAAGAAGGGAATCGTTCTAGACCCTCTTGTGCCAGCTTTCTTGGTTGCGCCATACTTTTTTGCCGAGCGTTATGGAGATGATTGGTACAAGATTAGCCTAAGGGCGGCTCAGCTGGCAAGAAATCTTAGGCAAGACTTCGATCTGTATCCAGTCATTTGCATTTCCCGTGGCATCCTATGGGACATGACCCAAATCCGGAATCTAGTCCAAGACTACGCAGGACATGACGGATACATTATCTGGATAGACGACTTTGATGAAACATCTTTGACCCTAAGCGACATGGTTGGTGCTAAAGAGCTGGTTTCCGGGTTAGCTTCATACGGAAAGCCTGTCTACTCACTATACGGAGGATACCTCTGCGACCTCCTCGGAAAAGTGGGTCTTAGTGGTTATTCATCTGGAATCTGTTATGGAGAGAAGCGGAGTGTTGACGCCATGGGCGGCGGGGCTGGAAATCGTTACTATGTGACAATATCCCACTCGAAAATCTCCGAGGACCTAGCGAATGCATTCTTCGCTCAGTCCAAGGGTAATCTTCGATATATGTGTCCATGTCAGACGTGTTCGGACATTACAAGAAACATACCTTCGAACGTTACCCCCCAGGAATACGCTGACAGGTTCTTTGCCCAGATGGAGTTCCTTGATTATCGACGACACTTTGTTAACGTCAAATATCAAGAGATGAATGCCCTCGAACCGATGACAGCTACTCAAGTTCTTTCCTCTTTGGACTCGGACATTGCCTCTGTTTCCTCGATCGATCCATTTCCGGGCCAACAACAAGAGTTGAGACCTTTTTCGCTGAGAACTTGGAAAATGCTCTTTTAGCTCATCGAGAAAACACGAATCGCGTTCAATGGTAGTCCAGCGAGAAATTGAACGTTCTGGCGCCGCCCATCATTTGTAGCGGTGTAAGGTTTCGATTTGGAGGACCATCATGAGGGGCACGCTGTCCTTTCCGTTCCAGTTTTCGTAAGCGTCGAGGACTTCTCGTCCAAACCCTGGTCTAGTCTGATGTAGTCGAACATTTCCGTAACAACCAGGAATGCAGGTAGGGCTCTTTAGAGATGTAAGTTCGCTGAAAGTAATCTCGGTAGGGCCACCGGCGTAAAGAGTGTCGATCTTTTATGTCAAAGAAACTGCAATTTGGGTCGCGAGCAGATGAGGTAGGTTTGGGGAAGGAAATAGGGCACATAGAACTCACATCGAAAAACCTCACGACCACGAAGAGGTTCTACTCTAGCCTCTTTGGCTGGAAGTTCGATACGATCGGCGAGGGTTATGCGGTCTTCAGAACCAGCAAGAAGGGCGTGGGTGGCGGGTTCCAACTAGGCAAGGAAGTCAAGCCCGGCTCAACAGTGTTCTACGTCAACGTTCCCACAATACCCGCGACCCAGAGAAAGGCCAAGAGTCTCGGTGGACGGATACTGAAGAAGCAGAAAGCGATTGGCGGTGGAATGGGATACTGGGGAACAATAGCTGACCCACACGGCAACGTAATCGGCCTCTGGACTCCCGGTAAGCATGCGGCCCCATACGGTCCTGGGGTGCCGCCTGCACGGAAGGAACCCATTCCGACGAGTCCGAGGCCCCCTACTAGGGGGCAATAATGAGGCGCGATAGAAGGGTCGATCCAGAGCCGAAAAGCAACCCTTGGCGACAAAATGGGAATTGATATTCCGTCTTCACTGGGGCTTCCGTTCGTCTTTCGGGGGTTTCTTCCAGGACTCATTGGATGGGCTCTGGTAGCATACTTCCTGCTTCCACCTTTTGGGCTTGTTATTATCGGAGGTTCTCCCGAGTTTCAAATTGCTCTCTCCCTTCTGGCCTCCCTCCTAGTAGGAGCTCTTTTGGTGACTCTTGACTATTCGATTTTCACATTCTACGAGGGGCGTCTCTACTGGCCTCAAACAGTCAGTTCGACCATGATTCGGAGACTTCAGAACAAAATTGACTCCATGCAGAAAGAGGAGGATGAGGTCAAAGATGAACGGAAGCGCGCTGAACTATGGTTCAAGCTTCGCCAATTCCCGGAAACGGGAGAGGGACGAAGAATTGCTGCCTACCCTACTCTTATGGGAAACTTGTTGAAACAGGCTGAGGATTATCCGCTCAAGAGATATGGGATGGATCCTGAATTCTTTTGGTTTCGATTGAAATTTTTGATTCCAAAGGAAAAGTTTTCTGTGCTCGAAAACACCAAAGCACAAGTTGACTTCTTAGTTTACACGAGCTTTCTATTCGTGATATATGCGATAGCTCATTTCATCACATATACTGTAGCCGGTGACTCCATTAAGGCTGTTCTCGGCGTCATTTTTGCCATTACTCTCGCCTACCTATTGTACCGAATTTCTTTGAAGGAGCTCGTCATCTATCTTGAAGATTTCAAGTCGATCTTTGACGTGTATAGAAATGAACTCCGAAGGGTAATAGATGAAAAGTCGATGGAACAGGAGGAGCGAAGCTTCTGGGGTAACACTTTGGAAAGGTTGCAATACGGCCAGAAGCCTGAAGGCGAGATGCACTTGATGCTGAAAGTGGCCCCCGACAAAGACGCCTCAGTTGTTGGAAAGGCGCTAAAAGATGCCGGGCTAGTGTCCGATGTTTTCACAGGGAGCGGTGACTGTAATCTTCTATGCTACACAAGAATTTCAGATTCAGGCGATGCATCGTCGAAAGTTGAACAGATTAAGAAATTTGACGGTGTCACCATCGTATTCCACTTCTTGCGAGAATAAGTCCCTCAGAACGACGACGCGTAGCTAAGTTCGAGTGAGCTAAAGATGAACGGACAAGATCACTGAGTGCGGAAGATGAGCAGGATTCTAGAACTCTCTACGACCACTATACAGACAACCAAGAAAAGGAGATAAACTGTGCCAACAAACCCTCAAAGGCTTTCAAAGACAGATCCTTATCGAATAAGAAAAATCCCGAATCTTCCACTAAGCGAAGACTAGAGTTCACTTGAGGTATCCAAGAATCGACACGTTTTGAGCCCTAATAGACCATTCAGGGTTCCGCGAGATACTAGTGAACCAAACTAATAATGCAGTCTACTTTGATTCTCTCGGGCGCCGAGCGCTACATTGTTGATCGCTCTCACCGTTTTCAGACCTATTGAAACCCCGAAGTGTCTGCACAATTCTATCATCATCGGCTCCAATTGAGATCTCCAATCCGTCTCGAGGTCCTCGAAAAAGAACTTCTTGGAAACAATGACTTCAGCTTCGTCAGTGATGTAGTTTTGTTCATTTGCTATGGGTAATTGGTTCGTTCTCAACGCTTGGCGGTGGGCAAGGGCTAGTTTGAGTTCTGCCATTACGTGTCCTCTCCGATTTTGTTCGTGCGGGAAGTGGCGGTAGATTCTTGATGCAAATTCCATGGTGTTGCCTGCAACTTGTGCAGCCCTTTCCGGATGAACTTGCTCGATTCCTAAGAGTGCCACACCATAACAAATCTCTCCATTTGTTCGAATCTCAGAGTAAATGTCGCCGCTACCGGAGGAGTCACTTCTTTCGAACGCAAGTCCGTCCTTTATCGGTCTCGACGTTAGATCAGTCCAGATGTATGTGTGATTTGCTTTGAACCAATCATCGGTCTCCTGAGATGCTGGAATGAACTCGTATGGTTCCAGCGGGGAAATCGAGAATCTCCAATATCTTTCTCTTCTACGATCCAGGAGAGAGTCGACAAAGTCTTTTGCAGAAACCGGTTCTTTGGGTCTGATTACACTGTTCTTCAGCCGCTCTTCGGCGGTTCGAACTGCTTTCTCAGTGTCACTAGACAGGGTTGCAGGGGACGCATTGATTGCCTGAACCCAGCTCAAGAAGCCGGGCAGTTCAGTTTTCTGGAATCGGAGAGCGACGATCGGTTTTCCTTTTCCTAATATGAATCCGATCTCTTGGTTGGTATAATCCGACTTGGCGAATTCCGGCGTCACAACGGCTATTAGCGCACTACACGTATCAAGATGTCTTAGTATCTCTTTCAACCAATCCGTAGAAGGTTGTATATCGTCATGGGCCAAGAATGCGCTATGTCCTCTATTTTTGAGAATCCTACCAATATCTCCCGCGAGCTGTTTGTTCTTGCTGTTGTAGGTTACAAAGAACTCCAACCGAGAGCACCTTGGACTAACTAGATTTTGTGTTTGATAAATAATTCTCGAGAACTTTCAGCATTTCATCATCACTGTAAGGTCCGAAGCTAATCTTGTAACCCTCGTCTTTTTCGTCATCGACGAGTTCCTTTTTCGCGTTGATTTCGCAAATGTAACTGTCTTCTTTAACTAACCCTAATCCTCCATTACTTGATCCGATGACGTCCAGTAGAATCTTCAGAAGATTGTCAAGATCTTTGACCGGTCTCGTGTTTGTGAATTCTGGAGAGCTCTTCCAAAGAAGAAAGGTCACCGATATCCTAACTAGTTGACCTGACAGTGTTTGCTTTATCCGCTCAAGTACACTATGCGAAACTTGTTCTTTGAATGCTCTTCGAAGTTTGTCCTTTCTCTGGGCTACGTTTTTTCCCGGTCCCGCCGTAGCCGGCTCCATTCTGATCAAAATATGATCCCTTCCAGTTGAAGACTCCTCCATACCGATAGTCACTTTTGTTGATCCTCGCATACTTTCGAGAGTTTTGTGGCGAAATCTGTGGCGAATACTGCTACGTAATTTTCAGGATCAGTACTTTCGATAATCCTTCCCTTTGCTCTTCCTCTTACTCCCCTTTTGGTAAGCGAAAATTGAGTTTGTGATAACTTCATTGCCACCTGAGCGCCTCTCTTCTCGAAGCCATCAGCAGTCTTAGTCTGAATGAATCCTATCTTGAGTATAGGAGTCATCAGTTGCGTCGATATGGGATCTGTTGAATCATACGAAAGAACTGCCAGAGAGTCGTTGACCCCATTAAGTTCCAAGTATCGCTGAGCAAAAAGAAAGCCCGAATACGAAAATTGGTAACGACGGACTCCCACATCCAAGTATCGAAATTTTTCACGTTGGTTCTGCTTCGTTTCCTCCTCGAATTCAATCGGAATTCTGTTGTCAAAGTAGCTGGCCAGCTTCTTGGAAAGATCCAAGGCGCTATTGAAGGGAAGGTAAAACGTAGCCCAGTTCTTGTATATTCTTCCGAAAGAGGACATTGATGAATATTCTAAGTGGTACTGGTTAACGCCATCTACGAACGGCAGGATATTCAGGTGAATCAACCGGTCACCCTGGATCTCTTCAATGAGTATTTCTATCTCAGGCTTTTCAGCGGGAATGATGGGTCTAGTTTCGAGACCTGTATCCTTCCACCCTAGCTGCCCATACGTCATGCCAAAGAACTTTGGATTGATGACATTGCTTCGCTTCCTCTCTGAGATTCCTTCAGTGCTCTCACAGTTGTCCGTGTAGATGAGAGGGAGTTTCTCATTTCTTAGACCAGCGGTTCCAAGTCCATGTTCTTTGAAGTAGGTGTACAGGTCATCGTCCCAAGGGAAAAATATCTGTAGCGTGTCGAGAACATACCGCCCCAAGACCTTCATAGAATGGTTTTGGAGAATACGTTCCTCTTTGAGCTTACCTATCCGAGGAAAGGTTATGCATTACGCCCGCATTCCATTTGAGAGGAGCCGGTTAAGTCTGGAAAGCTCACAGAAGAATACGCCACCGACCTTGAGGATTTTCTTCGGAGACATAAGAAAGATGACCGCGGACGAAATAGCCGATGGAGAGGTCGCTTTGATTGTGACCTCACCTCCTTACTATAATGCACCCTTTGACTATCCGGGATTATTCTCGAGCTATGAAGAGTATCTTGACCTCATCAGAGCTTTCGCGGCACAGAGCAAGAGGGTCCTGAGTAAAGGGAGAATTTGCGCAATCGTTACAGATGATATGTTAGTGAAGGCAGAGGACAGCAGTCGTGGGAAAAGATACCCAATTGTTACGGATACAACCAGAATCTTTCTCGACGAGGGCTTCCTATATCGTGATAGGATAACTTGGGTCAAGCCAGCCGGTTATACTCGGATCAGTAGGAGAAGTGGTGTGGTTCTACAGCATCCATACCCCATGTATTTCTATCCAGATAATATTCAGGAATCAATTCTCCTGTTTCAGAACGGCGAGTTCGATTACGGGCACTTGAAGAGTCTGCCTTCGGAAATCGTAGAATCATCCAAAATCGACACGTTGAGACTAAACTCTGAGAACTGGACTCTGAGCGTCTGGAACATTACAAATGTTCTTCCAATGTCGGGACGGGTGGAGGAAGGCGTAGCCGCTTTCCCCGAAGAGATACCGAGTAGACTCATCAAGCTATTCACATACGTAGGAGAGACTGTTTTCGACCCTTTTCTCGGGTCTGGAACAACATTGAAAGTAGCGCGGGAGCTAGGACGAAAAGGAATAGGCTACGAGATGGACCTTGAGCTGAAAGATGTTGTCAAAAAGAAGCTCGGACTTGACTATGAAAGGTGGACTGGAGAAGACTACTCCATGGAAGAAAAACCAGGAGGAAGAAATCTCCGGAAGACTCTTCAAAGCAAAGTCCGTCAGCAGAAGAGCGTCACGAAGGAAATAGCCAAGTAACACTCGAATAACCAGTTCCGAAGAAGGAGAGAGAATATCACTAATCCCGAAAGAAGAACTGGCGATTGATAACGGTTTGACTGCCTTTTTGCTGTCCTATTGCTGTTGCGTGGGTCTTCAACAGAACTTGTTCGATGGGGAGATCGGTGTCTGAATTCCGACTTGTGTCCGTTGACCCTGAGATTGGCCCTACAAAATCCACTCTTGACACCATGACCGCCAGAGAGAATATTAGCGGAGATGTCCCGGCTAGGTTATTGTGAAAGAGCGAAGTAGGACACTTCACCGAAACTTTGGCACCCTGTTTGACAGACTACGAGAGATGAACATGAGAAAGTCTTCGCTAAAGGTGTCTGCTTGGTTTGCAAGCTGAACCCAATCCGAAAGCTCCCAAGTGGCAATGACCCGAGAACTCCCATATTCAGGTGGCAGTTTGTAACCAGCCGAGTGCCTAGCAGATGGTTAGATCCGAGAATGAGCATGATGAAAAAAATCAAGAAATTGGAAGATCTTTGGAGAAGGTCCAAGCAGGGACTCTTCCTTGTTTAGGGATTAGTATTTTCGATGTTTCTGGAAACAGTCCCTACAGTATACTGGTTTCCCTGATGTTGGTTTGAAAGGAACCTCTGTCTCCTTTCCACAATCGGCACAAGTTGCTTTGTGCAT
>WNGK01002668.1_pt1 | contig 19299 bp, 10 predicted proteins | sample 5400601 | NCBI WGS metagenome assembly WNGK01 (sample SAMN13153376, study PRJNA577476) | soil metagenome | isolation source: 60 cm soil or saprolite under Garry oak tree replicate 1 | place: USA:California | collected 2016-06-15
GTCGTCGAGATCGTGAACAGGACGGAGTCGTAGAGTTCCTCGTCGTCTCGGATGAATCCCATCTCGTCACAGTAGACGAGGTTGAGGCTGGGTCCCCGGATAGTGCTAGGATTGTTCGGGAATGCTTCGATGGTGCTGCCGTTTGTGAAGTCTATGCGTGTCTTCTGGATCTGTCGGACTCTTCCTCTAGGCAGCTTCTCGGCGAACAGAGCGATTCTTCTGAGAACATACTTGCTCTGTCTCAGGCTCGGCGCCACTACAGCGATGTGAGAGGCAGGCTTGGTGAGTGCGGTCCAGAGGATCAGTACGCTCACGACTAGTGTCTTTCCGCTCTGCCTGGACCAGCGTAGACAGAGGAACCTGTTAGGGTCCAACAGGACCCGTTGCTGGTATTCTGTGGCTGTGATTCCTAGAATCTTCTTTGCGAACCCGACTGGGTCTGCTACTCCGAGCGTCTGCTGGAGACTCTCTACTTCCCAGCCTGTCTCTTCAAGGGTCCGTCTAAGGTTGTTGATTTCTCGACTCGTTAATCCTCTTCACCGTCCTCTGCAGAATACTCATCTGCTCCCGCAGCTCGTCCAGCTCCGTGTCCTTCAGCAAACTATTGTAGGTCTGAGACAGATACGCGACAGTGTTGACCCATTTCAACCGGACCTCGCTAGGATTAGCCCGCCGCCGAGCCTCCCGTCGGGCCGCTGTCAACATCCAAGCCAGAGTCCGGGCCATCTTCGCCCTCTCGCCCTTCCGGAACGTGCTCACATCAGAGCCTGACGCTCCTGTCCCGTCAACTGTCCGCTCCGCTATTTTCTCCGATTCTACCAAAAGCCTAACCCTCAAAAACCCGCTATACTAGCTCAGAACCGAGCCGTTTCCAGCCAACAATAATCATCAGAGCCATATTAGGCTTCTGTAACCTGTTCAGACCCAGAATAGACCCTTTCCACGTATACTGAGCAAGAACGCCGTCAACAACCAGATCCTCCTCCCAGGACCCGCTCCGGTCAAAAACTCGGCTCAAACAAGCACAAGAAGAACTGCTGTTCCGAAGGCTATCTTGTTCGCTAGAGCTTTTCGAGTTCTTCCATTATTGCGGTGTAGTCTTCTACGCTGATCCTCCAGCCTTCCGTGACGATTCTCTTGAAAGCGGTGAGAGATTGTTCCTTGGTCAGGGCTCCGTTGTTGTAGGCTAGTATGAGCAGATAGACGGTGCCGTGCACCTCGATGCCATGCAGCTTTGCAAGATTTCTGCCTACTCGTTCGTCAATTATCGCGGTGCAGTTCAGCTCCTGTGCCAGGGCGAGAACCTCTGCCTCTCCCTCGTCGACGGGCCAGTCAGAGCCTCGAGTAGACGCGGTAGCTTGTGTAGACAGTTTCATTTTCAGTTTCGGACTGCGAACCGTTATCACTTTTTCCTGAACGTACTGGTCGACGATCTCTGCGCCTGGCTTGCCTAGTCTTCTGCCTTCCGCGACCACTTCCTCGTAGACCGATCTTGGCGTGTAGACCCGTGCGTTTAGGCCTTTTAGGATGTGAAGATTGCCGGAGCGGGAGAGGTGTATCAGCGGGGTCGCGTCAACGACAAGGTCCAAGACCTAGCTTTTTCCTTTCGCTGCCGCTCTGATGTCGTCTATAACATCCTTGCCGCTTATGGGCAGTATGATCTTTCTCTCGTCTATGAGTGAGATAAAGTCCCATAACGGAAGCCCGGCAACCGCGGCCGCTCTCCAGACCGTGGCTTTACCATCCCTGAGGAGCTGAATAGCCATTTCTCTGCGCCAGCCTTGCACACCGATCTCCAGGAGCTTCCGAACGGCCGTGGCCTTGTCCACCTTTTCAGCTCGCATAAAGAATCTCAGTTCCTCTTCGGTTTCCCGGCCTACCCTGGTAGAGAGAGTCTTCGACATTACTTGTCTACAAACTAGATAGATTGTAGACACAAATAAACACTGCGTTCAGCGGCGAGACAGTCTGGCAGCCTCTTGCCCGAGCGACCCACAACCTTCCAACCCGCGACCCGTGGACCCGAGACCCGCTGCCAAGAATCAACCCCGCCCCCCACATCAGTACCGGAGAACAACGCCAGCCAAAGAATCCTCCTCCAGAACCCGCTCTGAACAAAAACCCGGCTCAAACACCCACAAAACCATCAATCTCCCCTAGGAAAGTGAATCTTCTTTCATGAAATCTGTTCGGGGAGGGGGTAGGGGTATACGCTCCAGGCAAGCGAGAAAAAAAGGAAATCGGTCACTCAACCCCGAGGAGACGCTTCATCCTCTGGACCCCAGCCTTCTTCGCGCCCGCCCCCGCAAGGTCAGCAGTTGTCTGCTCTGGCTCCAAAAAGAAAATCTCAGTCGACGCCGTTCTAACGGGTCGCCGGAACATTCCGAACAGCGGACGCCTTTCTGGGAATGACTGCGCTACCAACGATGCTAACAGCCAGATTTATGGCCAGAGCTATCACCGCAATATACAGGGAACTGAAAACTCCCGTGTTGTACAGCGAAGTGGTGAAGCCTGCGAATGCCCCGTTTGTAGTGTTCGCGATCACCGCCATGAAGAGCCCGGAGCCGATTCCGGCAAGCAACCCAACTATGAGCGCTTCCTTTCTGAACCAGCCAGTGTACAAGCCGAGAAAGAGCGAGGGTAGTAGTTGTAGAATGAGAACTCCGCCGAGGAGCTGGAGTTGGATCGCGTAGGTTGCGGGAACAGCGAATACGAACGCTAGGGCTATGAACTTGAATATTGCCGAAGCCCACTTTGCAATTTGACTCTCCCCTTTCGGAGTCAGATCCTTCTTGAACTCCTTGACAATATTCCTCGTCAAGAGATTCGCCTGAGCGATCGCCATGATCGCCGCAGGCACCAGCCCGCCCACGAAGACCCCGAGCAGCGCAATCCCCGCCAGCCAGCCTGGAAGAGTGTACAGTATCATCGCGGGAACAACATAGATTCCTCGTGAAGAAGCGGGGAAGTTGGTAAGGAAGGATAGGGCAGAGGGAAACGAGAAGACCAGCACTCCGAACAGCGCTAGGAAGGCAAGTCCGAGACCGTAGAGCGGCAGCATTGAAGTGCTCAAACGAAGCTTATGCTCGCTTTCAGCGCTGAGCACACCATTGATCGCGTGAGGGTAGAGATAGAGGGCGAGCGCGCTACCAAGGATCAGAGTCATGTAGCCAGGCACGAGAGAGGATGAAACGGTGAGGAAGTTAGGAGACTTGGGAACGTTCGCGAACGCCTGACCGAACCCGCCAATGCTCCAGAGAGCGGAGACGATTACAACAATCACAGTAAGCCAGACCAAGATGTCCTTGTAGACAGCAGTAAGAGTCGCCCCCCGAAGCCCACTGGTGAAAGTGAAAGCGGCGAGAATGATGAAGGCAATGACCAGAGAAATCTCCTCGACTAGAGTGGTATTTGATCCCGCGACCCCGTACAGCATTGCAGCCAAGACTGCTTGCATACCCACAATCTGCAGCGCAATGTACGGTAGAAGCGCCACAATACCCGTTATCGCGATGAGGATAGCAAGGACACGACTGCCAAACTTGTCCCTGACAAAATCTGAACCAGTAATGTATCCGTTCTTCCTTGCTAGAGTCCAGAGTCTGGGCATGAAAACGAGCGCCACGCCGAAGGTCATGGCGACATAGGGGACCGCGAAGAAGTACAATGCTCCCTTAGCGTAGAGGCTGGAGGGAACAGCCACAAATGTGTAGGCTGTGTAGATGTCGGCCCCAAGAAGAAAGAAGGCGAGGGTCGCGCCCAATCTCCTTCCCGCGAGAGCCCATTCATGCAGTTGGGATAAGTCTCCTTTTCTCCAACGCGAGCCATAGAATCCTAGGAAGACAAAGACGGCGAAGAATGCGACGAAGACAGCGATTATGGTTGTAGAATCAACCAAGAGCTAGCGTCCTCCATGCGGCACGGAAGGGGTCGCTCGTGATCTCCTATTCTCAATTGCTGTAAACGCTAGATACGGGAGAGTGGATAATGCGAGCATGAGGATCTGGAACCAGTAGAAAAACGGGAGTCCTCCCAGCGTCGGGTCTACCATGTTATAGATCGGAGTCGCCAGGTTTACAACCGCGGGGACGAGAATCAATAGCAATAGAACGAGTTGAACGGTTTTCAACCGATTCCCGGGCTCTCTCAGACTCCGATGTTGAATTTATCCTTTCACGGCTCAAACATAAACAAAGGGAGCATCAGCTTCCCGGCGCCTGTTATTGGACCCGGCTGGTCTGGTCCTGACTCGGAGACACTGCGAAGGAAATTCTGGCGATGCCTCTCGTTAGAGCATAGGGACTAGGTGACGTTGACGGTTAATGTAATGGAGTGCGAGAGCGAGCCGCTTGTTCCTGTAATGGTGATGGTGTATCCCCCGATCGGTGTCTTGTGCGTCGCTCTCACATTGAGCGTCGAAGTTCCCTGCCCTCCGGATGTCAGAGCAACTGAGGAGCTGCTCAATGATGTCCTCGGACCGGACGTCGGTGAGACTACTGCCGAGAGGCTTATGGTTCCAGTGAACCCGTTCAGACTCGTCAGCGTGATTAGACTCACTCCGGAAGTGCCTCGCGGCAGACTCAGGGACGACGGGCTGATAGAGATAGAGAAGTCGGATACGATGACGAGGATAGAAACGGAGTGCGCGAGCGAACCACTCGTTCCTGTAACTGCTACCGTATAGTTGCCGATAGTGTCGGAGCTTACCGTGAGCGTTGATGTGGCGGTTCCGCCGGAGCCGAGAACCAGACTCGCCGGACTGACCGTGGCCGTCAAGCCGGTTCCAGCAGCAACTGATAGGGAGACTGTCCCTGAGAACCCGCCGAGACTCGTCGCAGTAAGGGTTGATGATCCCGAGGAACCGGATAGTATGTTGACTGTCGCGCCGCTGGACGCGAGAGTGAAGTCGGCTCTCTGTGAGACCGTCAGAGCGAGACTGACAGAGTGTGAGAGACTACCACTCGTCCCAGTGACCGAGACTGTGTAAGAGCCTGAGGTCGTAGAGGACGATGTCGCAATTGTGAGAGTCGACCTGGCTGAGCCTCCCGAAGACAAGGTGAGGCTAGAACTACTCAACGAGATCACAGGCGGATTACTTGTCGCCGGAGAAATACTGTCCGTCAGCGCTACAGTTCCACTGAAACCATTCAGACTCGTAACCGTTACGGTAGAGCTCCCACTGATTCCGGGCTGTAGCGTAATCGAAGCCGGGTTTGCAGTGATCGAAAAGTCCGGCTGCGCAGATTGCACTACCGAGACTTGGATGCTTGTCGAGTGCGATAGGGTCCTGCTCGACCCGGTGACCGTCACAGTATAGCTTCCCGCAGGTGTAGAAGACTGTGTTGAGATCGTCAGAGTCGCAGTGCCAGTTCCCCCTAACGAGAGGGAGACGCTTGATGGGTTGATTGAGAGACCTAGCCCAGCGGGAGAGCCAGTTGAGGACACGGTTATGGTTCCCGCGAAATTATTGATACTCGTCAAGGTGATCGTTGAGGTAGACGCTGATCCGGCGTTGATGCTAAGCGAGGTCGGATTCACAGAGATTGTGAAGTCGGGAGGAGGCGAGGTGGGGTTCAAGAACTCTGTCATCGCCTTCGCGCTACCGTCACCCGTACTCAGACTCGCCAAGTTCCAGTTAACCTCCACAGTCTTCGGAAACGAATAGTGGTTGTAGAGATTCGACGTGCCGAAGCTGGTTTTAGCCGCCGGCCCCGCCCAGACCGAGTAGACGCAACTCTCACTACTACCGTTCAGCGGGCAGTAGCCGTTACCCTCGTCGAAGGTAATGAACAGCGCCGACCGTCCACTCTTGAAAGTGTTACTGTTCAGAATGCCTGGAACAAGACTCTTCAGATAATTATCTCCCATGGTTATCGACGAGGAGCAGATTCCACTCGCACCCCGCATATCATTACAATCGTTCGGCGTCAGCCACATGAAGTTCGGCGCGGAAGCAGAGTTGAGATCGTTAATCAGAACACAATCAGTGACGCTACCACATGTACTGGGATTCGCAAGAACCAGTTGGTTGCAGCGAGCAGTGTTACTTGTGATGTCCTGAAAAGGTGTGAACGGATTGTGAATCGGCTCATACGGCTCATGAGAACTAGTGTCACAACCCGCAGCAACGTTCTGGTTCTCAAAATATCCCTTCCAGCTTAGACCCGCAGCCTCAAACCGGTCAACAAGATTCGGCGCAGTTATCGTGGGACAACCCGATGAGTTACAGCCGAGAGTCGATCCGCCAATGAGAGCAACATAGTTAGGCTGACTAGTATTGATCAGCGACAGATACTGCGATCCGATCCCGTATGCATTCGCTAGCCCCGCCATGTAAGGAGCCGGACCACTAGTCGAGCAGGGAGGTGGGCTAGAACGACAAATGTCGTAGACCCCCTGATTCTCCATCAATATGATCACGACATGGTCGAAGTAGGAACCGCTCGGCGCCACAGTCGTCGCCTGAGCCACTCCTACAGGTTTCGCGGACCCATTCGCCGAACCGTTCGTCAAGCTCGCCACTTGCGATGTTGATACAACCATCAGAGCGAAAATGAGTACAGTCAGCATTCGGACTTCGGCTCGCATACGATCCAGCGAGCGGAACCCCTGAATATTTATTCATAGGGTCACGAAGGCTATCTGACTATATCCTGCGATGCATTTCACGAGCCTCATAGAGCCGAGAGGCGTCTTCCACGCAATCAGAAGATCACTCACTCCCCCAGGACATTTTGACAATCCTCCCACCAACGAATAGATTTCGGGGACCAACCATCAAGCAGCCCACCAGGAATATCTTCGTCCGAACTCCATCAAAGGATGGACGTATGATATCTAGCGTTCTGACGAGCGACCACTATTCTCAGCATGCTAAATACTACTCCGATCGCAGGTTCCATCTGAAGGCAGTTATGATAATTCCAAAAGTCACGAAGTATCTCATACTCATAATCACCGGACTTATAGTACTCCCGTCGCTCACACCAGTTAGCACCACGACCAATTCTGGCCCTACGATGACATCGTATAATCCAGGCCCGGCCGCCAGATTCCATGCTCCTCTGTCGTCTGCGAGCATTATCGCGGTAGCCGCAGCGCAGCTCAACGTCCGGACCGCGTCATCGTCGCCGTCCCAATCCACCAATCCTTCGAATCTTCAGACGATACACCAGAATGCGTTACGATTCATAAATGACAGCAGCTACTTCCCACAGTCTGAAACAAGTGTCGCGGTGGATCCGAATAACTCGAACCATGTGGTTGGCGGCTTCAACGACGGCAAATTCTTCTTCTGCCCATTTTTCCCAGCCGAGTGCGGTACTACAATCCCTGTGTCACTCAGCGGGTTCACAGTATCAAACGACGGAGGCATGTCGGTTGCCAAGGGCGGCAGCCTACCTAACCTCAACGCAAGCGGAGTCCTCTTGACTCCGTGGGGAGACCCGTCACTAGCTCCGACCATTGATGGCAACTTCTTCTATGCTTCACTCGCAATCAGCTCCTTCGACAGCCTTTTCGGCAATGGGGTAATGATCGCAAAGTCAAACGCCAACCTGTTCAATCCAAACGTCTCCTGCGCCACCCCGATCTACGACCCTACCAACAACCCGTGTTGGGACACGGCTTTCGTCAACGGAGAGACTGCCTTCCCGGTCTATAGCCTCGAAGACAAGGAGAGAATCGCGGTCGACCGTGACCCATCCTCGCCCTACTATGGATCCGTCTACGTAGGATGGGACCACTTCTCCCGGTTCGGATTCAGTTCCAGCTTCCTAGCCCGATGCGACGGCAATCTCGCCGCTTGCACCATGCTTTCAGAGGGACCCGTCACAATATCAGGAGGTGACCTGTTCGTAGCATGGACGACGCCCGTTGTGGACAAGAGTGGAAACGTGTATGTTGCCTGGTGCAACTTCGGTACCTTCTTCACATTTGGTCCTGTAAACTGCAGAGTAAGCAGCTCACCCCCTGGCGGAACGAGCTTCGGCCCGCCCAGCAATATTCTCAGCTACATGGGCCGCGGCACAACTCTTCCGGCAGACACGGTTGTCATAGGTTGGGCCACAGAACAGTTCAGAACAGGGTTAGGACTCATCAGCATCTCGACAGACCCGAGCCCAAAGTCCAACAACCTCTACTTCACAACTAGCATATGCACAGCTGGCCATTACTACGCGGTCTCGGCCCAGATCGTTCCAGTGGCCGCAGACAATCCTGGAAACTGCGGCCAATCAGCAATAATCTTCAGCGAATCAGCAAACAATGGCACGTCTTGGTCAGCGCCCATTATCCTCTCAAACCCTGCCGTCAACGATCAGCCCTACGTCACAGTCGACTCCCAGACAGGCACAGTCTACGTCGTATACTACACAACCCAGTACGACCCGTTCAATCACAGGATCAATGTAGTCGGGTCCATGTCAAATAACCTCGCAAGGACATTCCACCAACAACGCGTCACGACGGCCTCGGACGAGCCTAATGCAGACCCTAACATGTACGACTACATCCTCAGTAACGGCTTCGGAGGATCCTTCACCGTTCCCCAGTTCGGCGACTATTTCGAGGCGACAGCTAGAGCAGGAATTCTATGGATCCTCTTCACTGGCAACTATGCGGTCGAAGCGGGAACCTTCCAGACAGACCCGTTCCTGGCAGTACTCAACGGCCAGTAGTGGAAAAGCACTAGACTGAATCTGGAGGACCAAACCCCTCTTCTAATTCTCTAAGCCAGTCTTTCATTCAACCCTAGAGTCCACGATAGAGACTAATCCAGAGCCCGCACACGCCTCGTTCTACGGAAATAATTCATGGGCAGAACTTGGACCCCCGAAAACCCCGCGACGACGAGCTAACGGACGATGCTGAACGTGCCCTTTGTAACGAGAATGGTTGACGGGCTGATGATGCTCCCTGATGCGTAGGTACCGGAGCCATACATGAGACTTACGGCGAAACTATACTTCAACCCGATGCTCGCGTTTGTGAAAGGCTGAGATAGAGTGATTGTCATGGACGCTCCGGGAGCGAGGACAGCTACCGGAGTCTTCACTGAGAAAGGCTGGGCCGAGCTAGTGGAGTTACCTGCCGTAGCTATCTGGAAGTAGGCCGGGACCGTGCCCGTGTTCTTCACAAGCATCGTCCACGTCTCCATGCCACCACTCTTACTCAGACTAAGCCTATGGGTCCAGGAGACTTGAGACACCGTCAACGTAACCTTGGACGCAGCAGATACCGTCACATGAATCGAGGCTGTGTGACTGAACGAGCCACCAATCCCCGTCACAATCACAGTATAGTTTCCGACAGCAACTGTCGAGGACACAGACAAGGTGAGGTTCGATGTCCCTGAGCCTCCAAGGACCGGGTTGGGGCTGAAGGTGCTCGTGAATCCTGAAGGAGCGTTTGAAGAGAGTGCAACCGCGCCATTGAACCCGTTGGTTGGAGAGATGGCGATGTTGAGGCTGGCTGAGGTTCCCGCCGCGAATGTGAGCCCTAGCGTGCTCGGTGTCAAGGTAAAGTCTGGCGGAGGCAGAACCGTCAGGAGTAGACTCGTCAAGTGCGACCCGGTCGTCGCGTTTCCAATAAACGTGACCATGTACGTTCCTGAACTCGCAGTCATTCCAACCGCAATAGTGATCGTCATACTAGCTGTACCTCCAGCCGACAATGAGGCAGTAGAGACGTTTGGCGCAAATGATACTCCAGCCGCAGAAACTTGCGGAAAGATTTGGACAGGACCCACGAATCCGTTCAGGCTTGCCAACGACATGACTGTCGCGCCGGAAGAACCCGCCTGAATCGTCAAAGAAGATGGACTGGCCGATAAGGTGAAGTCAGGCTTGGCCGCCACATAGACCTGAATAATGATCGAGTGTACAACTCCTCCACCTTCAGCCGTCACGGTAATCGTAAAGTAGCCTACAACATTAGTGCCTGCAGAGACCGTAAGAACGGTAAGCGTGGTTCTCCCTGCCGTTACAGCTATCGTACTGTTTGTGATAGAAGCGGTTAGACCCTGGAGCGACATTGTGCTGGTGAGAGTGATCGGGCCTGCGAAGGAGTGCAAGCTAGTTACGTTGAGGGTAGAGCTGCCGGATGAGTCTTGAACGATAGAAATGGTGGGTGGGTTGGCTATGACCGCGAAATCAGGCGCTGGCGCTATCGTGAACGTTACGTTGAGAGCGTGTCCGACAGGAGTGCCTGATGGTGTGTTGAAGCTACCGACGAGCACGATTGTGTAGTTGCCTATAGCAGCCGTTGGAGACGCTGAGACAGTCAACGATGTTGAGACTGTCTGATTATTCTGGACGAAGGGAATGCCTGATCCAAGCGACACGGATATTCCCAGAGTCGGTGGGAGGAGCAATGCTCTCAGATCCACGAACCCGCTGAGACCGTTGAGACTGGTGATAGTTATAGTGGAAGCGCCGAAAGAGCCTTGGAAGACAGTCAGTGATCCGGGCTGGGCGTTTAGCGAGAAATCGAACGCTGTCACAAAGACTGTCACAAAGCTTGTCACGTTAAGGCCGCTACCAGAACCGGTCACAGTTACTAGGTAGTACCCTGCGACGGGGTGGGCCGGGACTCTGATCGTCAGCGGAGCGCTAGTCGAAACGACTGTAGAGTTGAGGGTCACGGTCGCTGGATTCAGAGTCACGTTCAACCCGGCCGGGGATGAGGACGCTGAGAGGCTGACTGGCCCACTGAACCCGTTCAGAGCGGTGACGAATATCGCGGTGTTACCGATTGTTCCCGCGTTGAGCTGGAGGAAGGAGAGGTCCGGACGTAGACCGAACGAGGTTCCGGTCACTTGAACCTGGATGAAGAGAGTTCGCACGATTGTCCCACTGGTAGCTTGGAGGATGACTCCGTAGAAACCTGGAACAGTCGATGAGGGCACGACAATCGAGATGTCGGATGTAGCCGGTCCTCCTGAAGCGACGAAAACGACCGTTGATGAGAGAGTGGCGGAGATCGTTGATGTGAATGTAGAATTGAATCCTGGCACAGCTATAGACGCGCTTAGAGTGACGTTCCCGCTAAACCCACTGATGCTGCTGATCGTCAAGGTACTGTTGGAGGAGCTTCCCCGAGGAATACTCAAGAACGTGGGACTAGATGAGAGCGAGAAATCAGGACTAGTTACGATGACAAAGATCGATATGAACCGCGTTAGGTTACCGCTGGTACCCCGAACACTCAGATACGAGGATTGCGAGACGGCGGTCGGGCTTGCTGAGACAGTTAGCGTAACCGTCGCAGAACCACCACTCGTAAGCGTAACGTTACGACTGCTCAATGTTGCGTTGACACCTGAGAAGAATCCGAGGGTTGAGAGAGTAACAGTACCGTTGAACCCGTTAAAACTAGTTAGGGTAATCGTCGACTGAGCGGATCCTCCCGGATTAACCAGTAAAGTGGACGGTGGATTGAATGACAGGGAGAAATCAGGACTCGTAACGCTGACGAATACATATGTGTACCGCGTTACATTGCCATGGATACCCTGGATGTTCAGATAGAAGGACTGTGACGGTGCAGACGGGCTTGCCGTGACTGTTAGAGTCACCGAAGCAGACCTCGCACTTGTAAGGGTGACGTTGGATTCGCTCAGGGTCGAGTCGATACCTGACGATGCGAATTGGAAGGTTGAGAGAGTGACAGTGCCGTTGAATCCGTTGAGACTCGTTATCGCGATCGTCGACTGAGCAGACGACCCGGGCTTGACCTGCAGCGAGAACGGATTTGCCTGGAGAGCAAAATCGGGTGTGATAACTTGGACGTTGACGAAGTAGGTATGAGTTGTGAAACCGCTCGTAGCGTTCACCATCACATAATAGCCACCTCCCTGGAGAGTCTGCGGCACCTGGATCGTTAGAGTCGTCGTCGCCGTTCCGTTTGCAACGAGATGCATCAGATGGTTGTTGAGAGTCGCGTTTAGAGTCGAGACCGTCGAGAGCGTGACGTTCCCGCTGAACCCATCCAGACTGTTCAGGGTCACCGTAGCCGTCGTTGAGTCTCCAGGCTTCAAACCAATCGAGAATGGGAAGACTGAGAGAGAAAAGTCAGGCCCGATAACGTTCACCTGTACGTAGGTAGACCGGGTGAGATTCCCGCCGGTCGCTGTCACCTGGAAGAAGTTGCTCCCGGGCGGAATGGTGAGGGGAGCGGAGAATGTCAATACTGTAGTAACGGTCCCGTTGGCGACCAGGATCAGAGTCGTGATGCTCGGCGAGACAGAAATGCGACTGCCAGAGTATGTTGTCGTGGTGATTGCGACGGGTGCCTTGAAATTGTCAAAGCTCGTCAAGGATATCGTGGAATTAGCTGTCTCTCCCTGACGGAGAGTAAGAAAGGGCGGGAACGAAGAGACGGAAAAGTCAGGCCCAACAACTTGCACTTGGAAGAAGTTCGAATGCTGGATCTGCCCGGACGTGCCGATCACGTTGAGGAAGTAATAGCCCGGACTCATGCTAAGTGGCACATCGACAGTGAGCGTCGAGTTCGCAGTACCTCCCGGAGACAGGGCCACGTTGGACGGAGTAATCAAAGTCTGAAGGCCAAAAGGTGTGGAAGTGGTGAGACTCACGCTGCCAGTGAAATTGTCAATGCCTGATAAGGACAACTGCGATCTTCCGGAGCCGCCCTGTGAAATGGTGAGGAATCCAGGGTTGAATGAGAGTGAGAAGTCTGGACCGATTATTTGAACAGTCATGTATAGGGTCCGAACCAGGTTGCCGCTCGTAGCCGATAGCGAGAGACTATAGTATCCCGGAGTCACTCCCTTGGGAACAGCCACGACGAGAAGAGCCGTGGAGGAGATTTGCGTAGAGTTGTTTAGAGTTACATTGGGGGGAGTCACTGAGGCGGTGAACGGTCCAGATTGACTGTTCGCGCTTACATCTATCACGCCTGAAAAGCCTCCGACCGCAGAGAGGGTCAGAGTAGCGTTTCCAGTCTGGCCAGTTTGAAGAGTCATGAAGTAACTGCTGCTTCTGAATCTAAAGTCGGGCCCAGTGACATTGACATTCACGTAGGCACTACGAAAGATATTGTTCGCACTCGATCCAGACACGTAGACCGAATAGACGCCCGGAGGACCTGCTGCCGGCGTCGAGACTGTAAGAGTCGTATTGACAGTTCCGCCCGCAGTGAGGACTAGCGCGGGGGTCGCGAGAGAGGCTGTCACTGGACCGTAGAATGAGGTTGATAGAGTCACGCTTCCTGCAAAGCCAAGGATGCTCGTAAGTGTGATCGTAGAGGTTGCGGACTGCCCCTCCTTGAAATTGAGGAAACTAGGGGTTGCTGTTATACGGAAGTCGGGTCCAGTTACGTTGACCTGAACATAGATCGACCGTGAGATGCTCCCACTTACAGCGTCAACATACACCGTAGTTACAGAAGGAGGAACTCCAGCGTTGGCGACGACGCTGAGGATCGCTTCACCCTTCACGTTTGTTGCATTGAGTGTTACCAAGGATGGAGTGATGGTGGGTGTGATTGAACCGTATGATTGGATTTGCAGAGTTACTGTTCCGGTGAACAGACCCCTGCTCGCAACCGTGATCGTTGAGCTTTTTGAAGATCCCTCAGACAGAGTTAGATTGCCAGGATTAGCGTCGATGGTGAAATCAGGCGGCGCTATGGTAACGGCGATGATAGTATCATGTTCTATCGCTCCAGAGGTGGCGTTTACGCTAATCAAATACGTGCCTATGGTCGTTGAAGAATTTGACGCGACCGTCAGAACCGATGTTGCCATCGGGTTGCTCAACGACACAGCTAGACTCGTCGAGCTGATTGTCACGCTAGGTGGATGCGATAGAAGAGTGCCCAAGAGATTCGGACTAAGGCCGATGGTTCCGGTAAACTGGTTGAGACTCGCCAGATCCAATCGGTAGCTCGTGGTTTCGCCGAGGTGCGGGCCAGGCGTCTGAGCTGACGCGTCGAAGGAGAAGTCCGGACTAGTATCGGGCGTCCAGATGTTTGTCGCCGTTGCTTCGAAAAAGATTTGGGTAATCGTGAAACCAGATGGCGAGGTGTAGTTCGCGTTCTGGTACGCCTCGACCAATAATCCAGTCTTGGCGTCCCAGTAGTATGCGGCCTTCAGTGTTACGTATGTCGCTTGATACGTTATGTTTAGCACGTTTACAGTTCGTAGCGCGCCAGCGTAGACCTCGTTGACGGTTTCATTGACGGAGACGCCGAGGTAACCAGGATTCTTGAAAAGCGAGTCCCCAGCAGTCAGGCCCCCAGCAATCAAATATGGAGCGAGGTTTCCCTGTCCCGTGTCCGTGGTCCCCGTCAACGTCGCGTTCGTCTGACTACGGTTACTGTAAGTTGTAACTAGCACTGCGGTCACAGTATTTGTCAGAGTGTCAACGGTCTTCACCTGAATGGCCAGCGAGCTGACGTTCCCAGGAAAGGGAGGATATGGCGTGGTGTTATTCACACTGAACTTTCCATAGGTTATCTCGTCACCTGCCTTTACTCCTGGCGCATAATTCGCCAGAGCGTAAGCATGAGGAAAGCTATGAAGCCAGACTGATGATACAATCATTATTGCGAGTAGGACAGAATAAACGCTTAATTTTCTCAATAACCGTCCGCATTGTCACTCACATTGCAACTTAATAAAGCACTAGCAGCGAATTCTTCGCTAGCGCTATCTCGCGCTATACAGAAATAGCCGGTTCGGACCTGATTGGTCTCCACAAGTTACATCTGGGCTTGTATGCACACGTGTGCACAACCCCTCAGGGAGGCCCTTCTCGACTCGCTGAAAACCTATGTAGTCACCCATGGCCCGCCGTTTTCTCGAAAATGCTCTCGCTCGGCCGGCTAAAGCGGCGTCCTATGGACGAAAGAGTCAATTTCCTTCTCACCCAAGCCTCTCCCCTAGTCCTCACCAGTCTCATCAGCCTCGTAATCTTTCACGGTTACATTCTGATCCAGCAGAGCAGCGGCGGGTCTGATCTTGTCAGCGCGGACATTCCGAAGAGTCTGATGCTCCTAAACGGCCAGAATCCGTACTCCACCCAGCCATGGGCCTCGCCCTACCCGCCACTCCTCTTACTGACGGTTTCAGGAATCATCCAGTTCACCAGCCTCTTCGCACCCCAATCCTCCCTCGACATTATCAGCCAACAGATCAGACTCCTAGGTCTCTTCGCCGACGCAGCGGTCGCGCTCATCATCTACCGAGCAATCCGAGACCGAACGGACAACGCGTTACAAGCGCTCATCCCCTCAAGCCTCTTCCTTTCCCTTCCCGCAATCAGCACCTCCCCCCTCTTCTTCTTCCACAGCGACACCTTCGGCTATCCCATAATAGGCCTCTCTGCCCTCGCACTAGGCAAGAATCGATACTCTATGGGAACAACCCTCCTTGCAACAGCCACCATCTTCAAGATCCATCCCATCCTCGCCTTAACCCTCGTACTAGTCTGGCTGGTACGAACCCAAGGCCTACACAAGACGCTGCCAATTCTCGCCACAACCACCACCATCACTCTCCTAGGCCTCATCCTCCCCCTCGCAATTCCCGGCTATCAACAATCCATACTGGGCTTCAACCTCACCAACCAGGGAAACGGAACAACCCTCACGATCCTGAACCTACTCAACAGAATCCTACCCGCAACACTCCAGTTCACACCCACAGACCTGTTCACTAACCAGGTCTGGATCGCAGCAACCGCCACCCTCTACACGATAATCCTCGGAACCGTCTGGACGAAGGCTAGGAGCCTCAGCCTGATCGACGTGGTCCTACTCGGACTGGTCGCGTGGCTCATCCCTTTGAAAATCGTCTACACCCACTATATCCTCTGGGCAGTCATACCGTTCCTAATGCGAGGGAGACTCAGACAGACAATTCTCGTGGTTGGACTCCTCCAATTCGCCGACACGCTCGCCTACTGGTCATCCTCCCCAGAAAGCGGTCCCTTCCCCGGCATCGTCGCTTTCTACGGACCGGTTCTGACGAGCCTGGTCATACGGATTGTTGGAGCAACAGCACTAGTTCTTGTCCTCTACGAGCTGAGGAAGAATCCTATGGACGTCTTTCAACATCGAAACTTGCCAGCTTCAACTGTATTCTGACCTATCGTCAACACGTCAGGGTCGTCCGGTCGCGAGGTATGTGAAGCCCGCATCCTCACACTCTTTCCTGATTCGAAGGTTCCTCGTATCGAAGAGGATAGGATTGGCATTCATCTTAGCTTTCACCTCGGAGAGATCGACCTGTCGAAACTCGGCGTGGTTGGTCGCGATCACAATTGCGTCTGCACCCTTGACCGAGTCCAGCATTGATCCCGCAGACGCATAGTGAACACTGCCGATTTTGATCGTCTCCACAAACGGATCGAAAACAGTTGCCTTGACCCCGAATCGTTGGAAGATCTTCAACAGGTCCACACTCGGACTCCTCCGCGTATCCTTGACACCTCCCTTGTACGAGAGACCCCAGAGCGCAACCCTCGCCTTCCGCGGGTTCTTCTTCAGCTTCCGGAGAGTCTTCAGCAACCTCTCGACCGTATGCTTGGGCATTCCATTGTTCAGCACTTCCGCGGCAGAGACCATCCGCAGAGGAAAACCTGCCTTCTTCGCCCTGTAGACCAGGTAGAATGGATCCTTCGGAATACAATGCCCGCCGACCCCCGGCCCAGGATAGTGAGCCATGAACCCGAAAGGCTTCGTCGCCGCCGCATCGATGGCCTCGATAAAATCTACACCCAGCGTTTCGTGAAGTACTGCCAGCTCGTTGACCAATGCGATGTTCACATAGCGAAACACGTTCTCCAGCATCTTGGTCGCCTCCGCAACAGAAGGCCCACTAACCGCCACGACCTTCGCCTGAAGAATCGCGCTGTAGAACCCAGAACCATGCCGCGTAGACTCCTCGTCCACTCCACCGACAACCTTCGGAATACTCCTCATCCCAAACGAAGCATTCCCATAATCAATCCTCTCCGGAGAATAGACGAGAGCAAAATCGACCCCAGCCTTCCTCCCCCCACGCTCAAGTAGCGGCCGAAACACTTCCTCAGTAGTACCAGGATAGCTCGTGCTCTCAACGATAATCAGCTTGTAATCCGTGAGCTGATTAGCCAGGGTCTTGGCGACCGACTTTAGAAACGAGAGATCGGGGTCTCCATCCTTCTTCAGAGGCGTCGGTACACAGACGATCGCGATATCAGATTGTGGCACCGCCTCCGACAGTTTCGAGTAGGCCTTGATCTTGCCAGAGCTTACTAGCCCGGGCAGGAGATCCTCACTGTACTTGTCCTCAACATAACAGACGCCCCTGTTGATCTGCTCCACCTTGCTCGCATCAACATCGACGCCGAGGACGTTGAAGCCCGCCTGGGCTGACGCAACAGCGAGAGGTACACCAACATACCCTAACCCGATGACGCACACTGTCGCATTCTTGGAAGAAATTTTTTCAGCCAAGAGCGAAGCCGTACCTGCCAATCCTCAGCTAGCCTCGAGGAGCTTCTTGATCGGTCTAGCGAGACCGTCGAAACCTGTCTGCATGAAAATATGAATCTAGCTACGCGTATTTCTTGCTTCGCCGCATCTATCCCCACAACTAGAATGGGGATTCGGAAGCTTCTGCTACGGAGAAGACTTCTGTTCTGGATTGGCTGAGGGATCTTCTTTCTTCTTTTGAGCCGGCAAAATTCCAGTTATGACAGTCGTAACATTGGTCGGCATCTGCGGTGTTGTTGTCTGAGAAGGCTGAAGCACATTTGACCCGACTGGTTCTTGCGGCCTAGGAGCGGGCGGATATTTTTGACCCAATTGTGCTCCCGGTTGTTCAACCCTCGGCCCTGTCGGCGGCTGAGGCCTGAGATCGTGCAATGAGCGTTGAGGAAAAGGCAGCGCCGTCTGCCCTGGCCTAGGACCTGTCATGGGCGCTTGACGATTCGGGGTTAGCTGGTCGAGCACCGATGTTCTTGGGGCTTCGGCACTGGAGACAGGACCTGTCGTTGGCTGCTGAGTCCCGGTGCCAATGACGGAACCAAAGCTCATCCGCCTGTCAGCCATGTCCGCCTTCAAGGCCGCCACGACTGGATGAAAGTCCATGTTCGGCTTGGTGCTCGCTTCAAACGGCTTCGCACTCGTCACGACCGCTCCCTTGATCTTTGGAGCGGCAGGTGTGACTTCTAGAGAAACTTCTTCAATCCTCTTCTCTCCATGCCTCCTCTTCATGAGCATTAGACTTGAGACTGAACCGATGAATAGTAGTGTCCCCAGCATTCCCATTATCAGACCGTCTGCCTGGAAGACGCCGTTGAGATATTCGCCTAGGTACTTGTTGTTCAGATACTCCTCCACAAACCAAAATGATAGGGAGAGAATGACAACCGACTGGACCATGATAACAATCTTTGAAGCGGACCCATGCCCAGCCGTAGGTCCCGTGCTGACCCTAGAATCCAACCGGAGCTCCCTCTCAACCACCTCAACCAAGCATAGATTCTCTGTTAAGATGAATGAAACTAGCGACAAGAATCCTCAGTACCTTTTTTCCTGGGACCAAACCCCAAGAGAGAATTGCAGATAGCCACGTAGAGTATCAGGATTCTTTTTTATCCAAGCCGTCATAGATGACGACAAGCGGAGCGCCGCCTTCGTGAAGAGGGGGCTGTTTCCTCGCTCCATCACCGAGACGATCCCTCGCTGATAACGAAGGGAGCCTGAACACGTTGAGTTAAGAAGGCTTGAGAATGTTCCGAAAACCGGACCGGCAAAGCATAGCCTGGGCCCTTGCAGCTCTTTCAATCAGCATCCTATTTCTCTCCCTACCAGCAACGGCATCAGCCACCCCAGCCAGCAGCAGCTTCGACCATATTGTCATAATCGCCATGGAGAATCAGAATTATCCAGACGTTCTTGGAAACGGCAATCCAGCCGGATGTCCAACAGGGACCACGCCCTTCCTCTGCAGCCTACTCCTCCTCAGCTCGACCATCCCCAACTATCACAGCTATGGCGCTGCCTCCTCTATTAGCGGCTGCTCGGCAGCATGTTACGTCGCCCTAATCTCCGGCGACACTTACGGGGTCGGTGACGGGTACTCTTGTTGTCTATCCGGTTCTACTCTCGTGGATCAGATGCAGTCGGCAGGGCTCACTTGGCAGGCGTACTGCGAGAGCGGCTGCCCGAGGGGGAATGACCATTTCCCGTTCACCGGCTTTGCAAGCGATACCAACAGTCCCAACATTTTCACCAGCTCATCGGTTAGCACGACCACGCTCATAGCAGCAGCCAACTCTGCAA
>WNGK01002671.1_pt1 | contig 19297 bp, 19 predicted proteins | sample 5400601 | NCBI WGS metagenome assembly WNGK01 (sample SAMN13153376, study PRJNA577476) | soil metagenome | isolation source: 60 cm soil or saprolite under Garry oak tree replicate 1 | place: USA:California | collected 2016-06-15
ATTCCAGAGCCTTTCCGTACGGCTGTCTTTCTGGACGGAGCAAGTGGTTTGCGAGTCGGCGAACTGTTGGGACTCAAATGGGAGGATGTGGATTTCAAGAAAAGTGTCATTTACATCCGGCGCTCGATTGTGAAGCAGAGAATTGGGCCGCCAAAAACCAAAGCTTCGCAAAAGCCAATTCCGATGAACTCGGAATTGGCGAAATCACTTCGGCTCTGGAAGATGAAGACGATTTACAACCGTCCCGGCGACTGGGTGTATGCAAGCCTGCCAAGAACGGTACGCAACCCTATTGGCCAAAGTCCATCTATCGCGTTTACATCAAGCGAGCAGCAGACAAAATCGGCTTACAGAAGCGTATCGGCTGGCACACCTTCCGTCATACGTTTGGGACGATCCTGAATGCCAATGGAGAGAACCCCAAAGTCATTCAAGAACTCCTGCGCCATGCCAATCTCAAGGTCACAATGGACACGTACGTCCAAGCTGTGACGGATGAAAAGCGAGAGGCGCAGAACAAGGTTGTGAAGATGCTTCTTCCAGGTATTCGTAGGGCAGTGATTTAGTTAATGGACTCTTCTGGACTCGCGGCGAAAGATGGGATCCCATAAGTTCTTTAGAATGTTGGCGTCCCGTACGGGAGTCGAACCCGTGTCGCCACCGTGAAAGAGAAGCGACCTATTGTAATCCAACGGAACTTAGCGGCATGGATAGCACTTTACCGCACTTCAAGGACTCACGGGAACGCTTATTGGAGTCTTAATGGACTCGCGTGACGAGTGTCCAAAGCGTCGTAACCTTCGCTCATCAACCTCGTTCGCAGATGGACGGCGACCACTAGTAACGTCATCTTCTCAGCAACGGATATTAACTCCGTTCGAAGGCATCTTACCTGATCTTACGAAACGAGATGAACCAATATTTACCGGACTTGCAGCCGTCAAAGTCACGCTTCGTCCGGTTACGTCTCGCGACAAAACGTCGTCATCTTAGCGTCATCTTTTGGTGTGCGTGTTTTACATCTTGCGTGAGTCAGTTTGAAGTTGACGGGCCACTGTCTACACCGAGCGTGGGCCGCGCCACGCGCCGTAGGTACAGTTTTGAAAGTGGCGCGCCTTCTGGTCTTTTCGCGTGCTGCGCTGACTGTGGGCGAGCTGCCGGCGGTACAAGTGAGCCTGCGGCCATTGAAGATTTCAGACTCTTAATCTCAACGGGCGAGCCGCTTTCTTCTCTCACCCTTTCTTCTTCTTCGACTTCACCCGCTTCTGCTTGGCCTTTGCTGGCTCTAGATGTTCAGTGTGTCCAGAATGCCTGTCGACAATCATGGGTTCTGGTCTAAGCTCCTGGGCAATGTCCGGGGTCTGATCAACGGATGACGGGAACATGCTGATTATTCTCGGAGGTTGTTTCATCCTATCCATCATTCGCATGGGCTTTGGTTTCTCTCGCACTTCCTTGATCGGTTTGGCCGTGGCCACAGCCCTGATGGAAACCTTCGGTTCTCGAGGCGGGCCTGGTGGGGCCGTCGGACGGACGTGCTCATGAATACGCGGACGGCAATGTTTCTCCAAACACTCCCTCAGGTGCTTCACATCGACGCCTCGTTCATTAAGTTCTTTCTCAGCGCGCTCGGTCAACACTTTTGGTGAGAGCAAACACTCCAGAATTCCACACAGCGGATTTGTTGCGTCTGGAGGAGCGGTGTCGTGGTTCCCATAGTAAACGCCGGCCGTTAAGGTCTTTTCGCGCGTGAACTCGTGCGTCAGGCTGGAATAGCCCTGGGCTCTTATTCTGCAGGAATAAACTCCCGCCGCCAGCGTCTGGAACGCCACGGAGTAAACACCCGGCGAGTCTTCATTCAACTGCAGAGTTCGTGTGCTGGAATCGGGGTTCGTGATGTCTGCCCACACAGTGGCGTTTCCGGTGAAGGGCACGTCATATTCTTTGAGCGAGGCCGTAAGAGTTACCTTACTGCCCGGCTTCAGAGAGTCCTGATGCAACTGCGCGTCAAATTGCAAATTCGAGAACACGTGGGCAACAAGACTGTACGGCAGTGATTGGCCAATCGCTGCATTTGCCAACGACGCAAGGAATTCACGGTTCCTCATTAATTTCTCAACCTCATCCCTGCTCTTAAGAGCGACGATTGCCTTCCATTTCCCTGCATGGCTTCCTTCCGGTTTGGCGGCAATGGCGGGCAACACGATGCGGTAAAAGAGGACCTGTTGCCCCGCAACGAACTTAATGTTGGGGTTTGCGCCTGCGCTTGCAGGCTTGATGAGCGTTCCGCCCGGGGTTTCCAGGAAGAAGTCCACGAGCTGCGGCAGCGGACATAAAGTGATCACGTCCATGTACACATCGGCCGCAGTTACATCAAAGGGAATCACCTCCTTGGAGCCGAAGAACAGTGAGCCCTGCGGATCGAGGATCACGTTCATGTTGGTTATGCCCGCCAGCATCTGCACAAAATACTTCGTGAGGTTGAACCCCTGCTCCGCAGTGGAAATGTTGCCGGTAATGATCAAATCACCATGCGTATTCGACGTGATTAGATTTAGTACCGCGTCGCTCACGTCGCCAGGCAGACCGAAACCGATGGCGTACGTGCGGTTGGTGATGGTGCCCGCCGGCAGTTCTTCGACATACGGATGAACATTCTGATTTCCATCAGTGAGCACCAGGATCGACTTGTTCGTGTGGGTCGCCATTCCCAGTTGCGTTACTCCCTCGAGAATGCCGCCGCCGATCCACGTGTCTCCGCTGGGATCGAGTGCGTTACCAGCCAAAACACCGGCGACGCCGGCTCCACTCACCGCTTGCATAGTGACTGGCGCAGCGATCAGATCGTCAAAGGAAACGAGGGCTATTTCGTCATTCGGCAACATTAAGGTGTTGAAGACGCCAACAGCATTTTTAAGCAGCGTACTCCGAGTGCTGGTGCCGCCGGCGGCAGCAGCCATGCTACCTGAACGGTCCAGGACCAGCGCCACGGAATTATTTTCGCGCGCGACGGTGGTTGCGGTTAGCTGTACATGAAAATCGCCCAACGGAAATTCATCGCCTTCGTTGACGGCGTAGTATCCCTCTTCGTCAATAATGTAGGCGTGAATATCAATTGCGCTATTCGGAATAGGTCCGGCAATGGCCGCGAATTGAACCCAGACGTACCCATACACGAAAGGCTGGTTGTCGTCCGGAGTTGCCTTGAATTCTGTTCCCATGCTGGTCAGGCCGAATTGCCCCGACGGTAGGCCGGTTATCCTGAAACGCACCTCACGACATCCGGTTACTTTGAATTTGACGGCTTTGAAGGTGGTGAGGCCTACGGGAATGTTAGTGAATGAAAGTGTGCCGCCTGTTTCGTTGTTCAATTCCGGAAGGTCGGAATCGTACCAGGTGATGGCCTTGCTGTTCAGAACATCGGCGGGCGTTACGTCTATGCCGAAGTAACGGTCTGACGCCGTTCTTCCGAACGTGGCCATGCGATCGTTCAGTCTTGTCAGTCCATTCGCCGAGGCTGTCGAATTGTCGGGAAGATAGTGGGCAATTGCAGGATGCTTTTGTTGCCAGACGGCCCACAGTCTGTCGATGTTGTTGTGATGAAAGAAAAAAATCGGATCATTTGGAGAGGTGCCCGGTAGCATTGAGCCACTCACCCAAACATGTACCGTATTGTGAATGTTGGGAGAGACCCAGCCTTCAAGAGTATTTCTAAAACTGCTGGCGCCTGCAGAATTTTGGTTCCACGGGCTGCTGTCGTACGGCGTTCGTCCTAAACAGGTCTGGGCGTTATTGACGGTCGGCAATAAGCCAGTTGGTAAACCGTCTGGGCCGCCACCACCAAAACGCCGCCGCAGATATCCGAAGCCTTCCTCATCAACGTTCAAATCCCATCCATTAGCTTGGGCAAAATCTCCAGTCGTCACTCGATCATGAAGGTTACCGGCACCGTCTGGGCCGAGGAACTCGGTAAAGAACGGAAAACCACCATCTGCCGCAGTCCGGTCTTTTGTCCAATTCCAATAAGGCAAGCACAAGTCTGGATCTCCCGAGACGCTCCGCAGTTCTTCTTCATAGAGTTTTAGTAACTCACGGTGCCAGGGCCCAAACGACGGACCGCGATGCGCCCAGTTGGGGCCCACAGGATCGTTTGGTCCATCCATCATTACTTTCATGTGAACCCAAACGAAATCGTCGTATCTGCTCAAGGCTCCATCCATCTGGGCCTCCGGAATCAGACTTGGCCTGATAGCCGGATTTTTCAGATCCAGGATCGCTTTCTTCAACTTCATCAACGTTGTGGTTGGCTTGTTCGCGGATGCGTTATATTCCTGGATGAGTTTGCGAAGATTTTTTCGGCACTTCATGATTTTTCTCCCTGATCAATGCGGGCTCGGTTCGACTGGCCAGAGTCTGACACTCAGCCTCACAGGTTTTATCGGTTAAGTCTTGTCGGGATTCCTTCAGCCCTTTGCGCGGTCGAGAGTCGGGACGTGTGCCGCTATCAAACGCGGCGGCAGTGTGCGATCAATTGAGGATGGGGAAGATGGGTATTTCGTGAGCGCGTCACGAACGGTCTTATCGTTGATCGTTGCTTCGTCGAACTATGTACGGTGCGAAACTCTACCCCCAAACAACTCTTGACGTCAATACTAGCCAGACCGGGCCGCAGATATCACGGCCCATTCACGCTAGAGCATCGATAAACAAGCTCTCGCTGCCTATTTTGGTGTGAGAATTCAGTGGTACCGATGGCGTGATCGAACCGCCCACCTTGGGGTTATGAAAGCGCCCCTGGTTTTTTGCATTTTGTGACATCGAGTCACACAACTTTAACATTCATTACAACTTGCCGCCGTTACAGAGCACTTCGAGCTTGCACCAATTGACATGCTTTGACAGTGATTTTCATTGAGTCACGTGACCATAGCGTGACAAAATTTCTGATGGATTTTTTCTTTCCCCGCTTAATTAACTCATCATCCGTCACCGAATCGAACTAAGTTATATCAGGCCGAGCTATTCGCAGTTAAAGCGCGATATCTTTGACAAATCAAATATCGTACTTCGCGTAGTCCCTCGAACTGAAAGAGCCTGACTCGCGATCCTATTCGTCCGCTTGAGAGTCTATTCCCTGACCTCCAGCAGTTTGTACCATAATACCGGTGCGATCGGAGTACGGAAATGTCTGGAAGCGATCAAGTCGAGTGCGTCCAAGCCTTTCAGGCAGGCGGGCGAAAATGTGTTAATGCTGTGGCGCGCGGAACTGAGCACACTTTTCATCCTCTCGCGATATTCAGATGAAGTGTCCGGCAAGACAATCGGCGCTTCCGCTTCGCCACAGCGGTAATGAGCCGGCCAGTAGTACAAATGCTTGACGACATCATTTGTCGGATGCCATAGCTGAAGACATACTTCTGGATAGCTTTCCTTTGTATTCCTAGCCAGTACATCATAGAGGTCATCTCGTCCAAGTATTACGGACCAACCAGCCAACGTCGGTAAGAGCCAGGAGGTTTTCATGAGACGAGTCTGTAGCTCGTCGTCGCCAGAAACAGAGGCCTCAGCCAAGTCGTCAATCGAATCCGTGCAGATCGGGAAGTTGCGTTTAACTTTGAATGTATAGTCAGCCCTTGACACTAGTTCCGTAAGCCAATCCGCTGCCTGTGTCGTGTAATTAGTGACGGTGAGCAAGAGTAATCCAAGCGTCACATCAATTACATTTTGATCAAGTCTAGGCGAACCGGAAACCGGATTATTCTTAAGTAGCGCCGCGAGCGCGTCAGCGATCACGGTTGCATTCTCAAGACGAATCTTGAATGCGTCTTCGCTTTCACCCACCAATATCTGGGCTAGTCCAATTGTTGCCATCAGTCCGATTTGTTCGAAGACTACCAAAGAAAACTCGGCATTCTCTCCGCAATAACCCGACAGTCCGTCCTTTACATATGAGTGATGTTGCAGTTTTTCAAAATAGCTTTTAGCGATTTGCCTATATCCATGCCACAACTCTCCGAATTCGTTATACAGCTTGGGATCCGGTGCATTCTCAAGGTGAATGCGATGCCAGGACCAAAGGATCGCGCGCTCACAGGCGACCAATGCTTGCTTTAAGTTACTCTCATCCTCCGACCAGCGTGAATAGATTCGGGTCGAAAGGTTTACTACGCGCATCCCCTTTAACAAGTCGCGTGGTGGCTGCGTTTGGATCTCTCCTCCGTCCCCTAGACCTAATTGCCTTCGAAATAACCGATGCAAATCTCTCTGGTCGTAGTCAACCTCACCGGCCAAGGCCAACGCTTTCCTAAGATGTGTGCGGTCTTCTGACGCGAAGATATTTTCGTTCAGCAAGTATTTCTCGAGGCGGACCGCGATTTGATCGGCGCCCCACAATCTGAAGAGCGCGACATTCGAATGATTTTTCGTATAACCATCCCAATTAATCTGCACTTCTTGTTTCATGTCGCCGCTAGCAGCAACCACAATTCGCTTTCTAAGCGATTGGTGAGACGGATCTACGTGGGTCTTTAAATAGACATCAATGATATCGTTCAGGCTTTGACGAACCGATTGCGGACCGGAATCCCAATTACTTCGACTGATGTTCCCTCCCTTAATGACGAATAAGCGCAATTCTTCGACGCCATCATCTGCTACACCAACGACCGCCAAATCGACACCATGCTGTCGAACGCCGGGTTGCGGTTTGGAAATCGGCACAAAGCCCATCGCAAGTAATAAATCTGGAAGCAGGCGATCGAGATCGTCGCGCTCTTTTAGACTTCGCACATACTGCGAGAGGATTAGCTTCATGATTCTCCCCGCTTAGCGTTGCGGAGCATAAAAAGACTTAACTCATATCCCACGGTGTCGAGAACCACCCGTCGGGGCAAGGTAATCGAATGAGACAAAGACTTGAGATAACCAGGCTCGGTATAGGCACCTTCGCGAAAACTGAAATATCCCGTGCCTCCCTTGATTGGCACTTCGGCGACCATTCGACGAATTAGAGATTCCTGTCGAGCGCCTTCCATAGCTTTATTCATCTGCTTCGCTCGCGCCTTTATTAGTTGTCGACGAAGCTCGGGTAGAGGCTCTAACTCTACCAAGCGCGTTAAATCGTTTAGTGCTTTCATTCGACTTCTAATGGTTTCAATTGTCTTTGAGTAGAACGCATTCCACTCTGCGTCAGACGTGGCGGAGTTAGCAGCCTCCAAAGCTTCAGTGGTTGAATGTGGATAGTCATAACCTAATTCGTCAACGAGCAGCGATCGAAGTAAGGGGAATGCACGCGAAGGCGCATCTTTTGTTTTGAACAAAGACATAGCTAGCGATAACGACTGATCTTCTGAAAAAATGAAGCCGACCAATCGCCGCGCTAAGAAAATCAGATCTGCTTGTTCCAGCTCATCAAGCTTCGCGGTGTTGAAGTTGGGATTCTTTAGTCCGTGAACCCCCAAGTAGGAAAGCAATCCGGCAGCAGCAGCTGGCAGTCGGCTGCTGTCGGAAAGCAACCAATCGGTAATTAGCTGAGAGAGTAAGTCAGGCCGCTGAGCAAGTTCCGAAGTGACCAAGTTGAAGAGCTTTGGGAACGACTCGTTTCGCGGGCTATCTGTTCCATTGCTACTGACCCATTCAGTTAAGCATGAAAGCGCGAATTGCTGTTTGGTTTCCTCAGCTAACAAGTGACTGAGAATGCTATCGAATTCGTGGAGAATGCCGATCGAAGATGCTGGTACTCTACATAACAATCGAACCCAATCATGAAAGTAAGCTTTTGCCTGCATCTCTGCTCGGTTCCGCCACAGGGCCTCGGCAATTGCACTGAGGGCACCTTCATCTTGTGACTGCGCCAAAGCGGTCAGGGCATCAACAAAGGCCTCTGTTACGCGAGAAGCGATTGCCGCCGCGCGCATGGCTGTCCGTCGAATGTTATCTGCGGGACTTGCTATGTTCGCAATCAGGACTGCAGATACCTGAGGCATCAAGTGCTCCGGGACAAACGCCTCAACGATCAGTTGTGCCAAGGTCCACAGAGCAACGCTCTTGAGAATTGGATTGGCCGAGCAGGCGTCTCCCAACGTGAGGTCAACGGCTTCTTCCGCTGAAGATCTGGCGAGCGCCATAATTGCCGTTGGATGAAGATTCGCGGTAGATTCCGCAGCCTCCAGCTTGAGTCGTTCATGTAATGCTCGACATACCTCTGGTTGGGCAATCAAGGCCTTCCCTAGGCTTCCGAAAAACACCCCGGCGGCAATATCATTCTTTGTCAATTCGTGCTGAGCGTCACAAAGCTCCCAGATTCCATCAGCTGTCAAACCTCCAACATAAGGAAGTGCAGACTCAACAGTCAGCAGGGCATGAAATACTTGCACCGACTTAGTATTAATCGCGTCCGCAGCCAAGACGAAAATGTCAGAGGTCTCATGCACCAGTGCTAAAAGCCGCCCGGCGGCAGTATCGTTGTGGCGAATCTGGTGACGCCAAAGCTCGTATGCAACATCAATCCAATTCCGTTCAGAATCCGGAAGCGCGCTCTTTTCTGTAAACACACGCGCCGCCACTACTCTATTACGTGCCTCGATCGTAGGGAACCGAACAATGTCCCCGTCAATCTGGTAGTCCGACGTGGCTTTTGTAGACCACAGGTGATGCTCGCCTGACGGTAACTTGCCGGTCAATTCGGTTGAACCGCTAACGTGTAATTCAAGCGCGACTCCGCCGATCACCCTCGCCATCTCATCGGATTCAGGCAAAGAACTCTGTTCACTATTACCTTCCATATGAACCATTCTGTAGCAGAATGAATTAACGCGCCATCTTCGTCAGGTGTATAGAGGGTCAAGCAGCGGAGAAGCTGAAAAATCCGGACTACATTTGTCGATTGACAGCGCGGGTAAGCCATAATAAGTTTCGCTGACGTTTTTACGGTTCTGTTTCTCGAAAACCAAATGCTTAGTCAGACCTACATAGCGTTGCTGACAGCCTTCGGCGGCATCGTACTTGGTTTCTTGATGAGCCAGCTTGGTGATTATTTGCGGGCCACGCGGGAAGACAAGCGAGTCCTCAAGCAGGTCTTATTCAATCAGTTGGACCTGTGGGTCGAGATGAAGCGAGCAGATGTCGAAACCTTAGTGCCGATGCTTGTTGAAAAGCTTCAGCAAGCATTATTGAAGCGCGGCGCACAACCAGACCAAGTTAATGCAATGTTTGCGATTTCACTGACGCCCCTGATTGGTCTTCTGAAAGAAATTAAGTTGGCTGCACCCGAAAGAATGAAAGAGCGCTACCAGGAATCCGTAAATCAACTCGCAAAGATCGATCCTCTGCTTGCGTATCAATTGAGTGGGCGCCCGCAAACTGATTTCAATGAAACGGTTGATACCTTTTTAGAAAAGGCTACAGAACTCGAGGGTGAAAAGGCACGCGAGCCGAATACGGTCAACGCTGTTGCCTACTTTAGTGGTTTTATCAAGGGTTACGGTCAGGCGCGGATGTTAAGAAATATGGAGATTGACATAATCGACGTTGCTCGACAGATAAGTTACCTCACCGCGTTTAGGACGCGCCGCACAATTCAGCAACTAACAGTAATGCTGGCGGACGAAGCCGAAAAGTACATTGATCAGTTTTTGGATTCGCTAATCATGCATGTCGCAACTCAAGGACCAATCAGTCAAGGGTCTGTTGATAAAGCGCCTTCAGAACCGGTGCTATGATCAGCAAAATCTAACTCCAAGATACCGTCCGCTCGAAATGATCACCAGATTAGTTCCTCATAGCTGTCGCTCGGCGCAGGACGCAACGGAAAGTCAAGCGCAATCTCCATAGTCACGACTGCGATATCTTTCTTTCTTTGGTTGCACGCCTCGCAGAGCACTTGTAAGTTCAAGGGCACCGCTTCACCGCCCTGGGCGCGAGCGACGATATGATCCAAAGTCACATCGCCTAAAGTTAGAGGCTGTTTACACTGGAAACAAGAATTGCCGTACATTTCGGCAAGCTCCCGTCTAAGACCTTTGCCACGCGCCCGTTTAGGACCTTCTTCTTCCAAACCAAAATACTCGCTAAAAGGCGTAGGCACGACAGGAATTGACTCGTATTCGTCATCAGGTTCGTTAATCTCAGCTGCGCAAAGATAACAGGTTATTGAGTGGAATTCGGCCTCACCGTCATCTGCTGGCCAGAACTCGACTGATTGACCAGCTGCTTCATATAGTCGCAAACGGCCGTTAGTGAGTTCTGGCCAAATGCGAACGATTTCGGGATGAGGAGCATCCGGCCACTCCTGGCCAATGGCTTGGTATCTACAATTCAAGCAGATAGGCTTCAGTACGACGATGTCTAAGCTAACGAAGGCGTTACATAGTTCTTTTCTCAATTCGACAAAAATGCTCAATGCTTCTTTGCTTCGCCACGCGTGATATCTGCTTTCTAATTTCGCTTCCTCTATCAGTTGTTCCTCAGTCAATGGTTCGAAATCAAACATAGTGCTGTCGTCTCCAATTCTCATACAACCCAAGAGTTTAGATCTGAGTAACCCCAAAAGCGCGCTAGCATTGATTATGATATGCCAGATAAGGCATAATCGCTATCGTGAACGAGCATCCCAAGATCAAGAGTATTGCTTGGATCGGCTCGTCACGGCGGGACCTAAAGTCGTTTCCCGCTGAGGTCAAGGATGTTGTGGGTTACGCGCTTTATCAAGCCCAGTTAGGACGAAAGGCTCCGTCGGCGAAGCCGCTTGCCGGATTCGGCGGCGCAGGCGTTCTCGAAATAGTCGAGGACCATCAGACGGATACCTACCGTGCTGTATATACCGTGAAGTTTTCGGAGTTGGTGTACGTGCTCCATGCCTTTCAGAAGAAATCGAAGAAAGGCATCGCCACACCAAAACCAGATATTGATCTCATCAAGAGACGGTGAAGGGTGGCGGAACAAGACTACAAAATGCGCCAGGCAGGGAGAGGACGTGGCAAATGAAGGCAAAGATCAAAGCAACAAAGACTCGAAAATCCATCGCGCGTAGTGAGAAGGTTGAGCCCAGCAGCGGCAATGTCTTTGCCGATCTTGGTTTCCAAGATGCGGAAGAGCGTCTTTTGAAAGCAAAGCTGGCAACCAAAATTGCTCAATTAATCGAAAGGAAGGGTTGGACCCAGGCTCAGACTGCCGAGCGGACAGCATTGGATCAACCCAAAGTTTCGCGTCTCCTGCGTGGACAACTTTCTGGCTTTTCAGCGGATCGTTTGTTCGCTGTTCTGAATCGGTTAGGTCACAGCGTTGAAGTCCGTATTTCAGCAAAGGAACGAGCACCCGAAAAGTCTCACACTCGTGTCATGATCGGATAGGATACTAGCCGTTTCGTTCTTCTTTAGAATGTCTAAACCTAAAATCGGCGTTCCGGAGGCTGCCACGAACATTGCAGGCTCCGTTTTAGCGTTTTCTGCGCAGACCACCCAACAAATCGGGGAACTGTTGGTTCCACGGCCCTCCCTTCTGAAGAGAACCTTTTCCTCTCAACATAGAAACGCGGAACGGTTAGAAGTACTCAAGCTAAATTGCGACATCGTTCTGCCCCACGTAGCAGTGGCCGAGTACAATCTTGAACATGGTGATTATTGGGATCGTGATAATTCCGATATCGCCCGATCGATTCGGCAATTGAGCTTTCAAGCAATTGTTCAAGCATTTGAAAAGGCTGGTCACGCAGTTGTTGATGCAAATCTTCTTGTGAGGGACAGAGCGGAGAGATTTGCAATTTACTCCGCGATCGCTCTCTTAGGAAATATTTCCGAAGAGATAATGAAGGATCACCAACTGCCTTCGAATATGAGCGTCAACGAACTTGTTCGATTCTTGGGTCCGTCTCGTATTTCAACTTACAAGGAGCTTTGGGCTGAAGATCAAGAACGGAGTTTACAACTGCAACAACCTTCCATCGGTGATTTACTTGGCGAAGTGTATAGACACTGGCAAGGCGAGGACCAGCCCTCCCGCGACTGGAATGGACTGCAGTTCAACCTTATTCTGGAAGGCAGCCTGGCGGGACTGAACCTAGTAATAACGAAGGCGTGTTACGACATAGACATTGCATAGGCAAAGGCTTCAGGCTTCGATAAAGGAATCTCGTCGTGAGCTCATATTACGTTTATTGCTCATAACAGATTTGCGGAGAGTGGGTTCCGAGTTCTGTAGATCTGTAATCTTTTGGGCTCGATCGCAAGAAGCAAATCGTCAGTCAATCCGAATTCAAAGCGGTGGCCCCAATCGCCTGCGCTAGTGACCGCCTGACCGACAACCAGATTTCTGATGAACTCGAAGGAACATGGTTCGCCAACTACATTCTTCTCACACGTGATCGCAACGGCTTGACCTCCGCAGTTTTTATCGTCAGGGCCAAATAGAATTTGTTCTCCCTCGACCTTAAGTAGCAAATCATCTGAGAAGTGTACGCATATTCCCGCAGTGGTCACTTCAATGTCATGGATTGACTTGCCCTTGAACGTTCTGTAGAGCTCTCCAAATGAGGACACCCACGCCATTGGAAGCAGCTTATACCTATTGCCACTGTCTTTGATTGCTTCATCTCTTCCTTCGAACGCCTCCGTGATGTCATAAACAAATTCGTAGAAGTAGGGGGCATCAAATAGAGTCTCATGAGGAAAATGCATCCTCTTATCAAACGCTCCTAATACCCTTTCAAACATCTGACTCGTTGTGCTTGATGAGAAACTCAGTTTCTTACCTTTCAATGGCGGAATGAGCCCAAGACTATATGCACTCGCCCACGGTTCACAGCCACGGGTAAAACCACTTGGCGATACGATCAAGCCGACATATTTTGTGCCGCCTGAATATTGATTCATTGCCTTCACGACGGCAGCCCATTCCTGTACATGAGCAGGCTCCGCTTTAGAATTGCCGAAGTCCTTCGAACTGATCAGTATTTTGACGTCAGTGCTTTGCTTGAATCCGGCGGTAATTACATCGATCTCTTTCTTTGGCGGGCCTGCAAAAGATGCAACCTCGCGCGTGGTAGCCACCTCGATCTCGATTGTTTTGTTATGCTCAATCGAAGCGTTGGCACCGCAAACGCGTGTAGCTGCCTCAAAAAGATTTTGCTCTAACGCATTCTTGAAGTTCACCAATAAACCTTCTCACCGGTATCAAGTATCATTCCTGGCTTCAAATCCACTGCTTTCACTTTTCGTACCGTTTCATTGTCCCGCACCACAAGCACACAGTCAGAAGCCAACGTCCTAACGACCGAGCCAATTTGATGCCGAACGGTACTCCCAAATCGTTTGACTGAAATTTGATCAACCTTCTGAACCCAGTTCCCATTCGGATCAGGAGGCGCATCGCCTGTTTTCGGATGACCTATGCCAGTCACTGTGTGAATGTCTAGATCTCCGACATACAAAACGATTCCGACGTCATCGTCAGCCAGAATACGATTTGTATCTTTGCGGCATTGCTCGACCAGTTCATCGAAGTCAATCCGTTCCAGCCTTGAATTCACTAATATCGGTTGCTCACTCTCCATGGTTTAGGGTTTCTTCTCAATCCACTCGCCCTTTATTCTCCCTAGCAACTCCTTACGTTCCTCCGGTGAAATTTGCAACTTCTCCTTGGAACTCCCTTGCACTGGTATCAGCATAGGTTGACCGTCGGAATCGCGTCCTATCACATATCCTGGGTCCCCTGACAGGACTAGCAGCTTAATGCATGACTCGCACTTGGGGCACACCACAAGCTCTTCTTGAAGCGGCGGCATTATGGTTACCACCGCGCCACAGTTGCACGTGATTGGAATCGGGTCGCCAGCTTCGACAGCGATCTTAGCCACAAAGGTAAATAGATCAGGTTTTAGCTTCTTTGCCATGCGTCTTAGTAGGAGCGAATTCTAGCACGTAACAATTTGTCGCAGGCACGAGTCCTAGGACGGTCATCCGATAATCGGGCATTATGTAATCGAGCAGTGCGCCCTCCATCAAACCGCGATGTCATGCGCAATGCGGGTCTTACATAATGACGATTATCGTACGCCTCGCGTCTATTACTTCCCCTCCGGCTATCTGCGCCTAGTCTGTTCCTGACACACGGGCCCGTGACCGAGAAACCTGGATCGCGTGAGTGCCTATCGGATGCAAATAAAGTTTGCGCGAACGTGATAAAGAATCAAACTAGGGAGGGCAGACAAGATAGAAGCCAATTTCAAACTTTTATCGATCCTCTAAACCTCGTCTTTTCAGTAACTTTAGAATAAAGCAAATCATACGAATTAACTGGGGCAACTGGGAAAGTCACTCAACTTCCCAACCTTCTGAAGTTTGTGGCTTTATTTTTGCTCCGCCAAGCATTTCGATAAGGCGGAGGACATATGGCAATAAGACCCAGAGGAAGGAAGCGATCCCTCTCTAAGAAGGTGTCATCCTTCAACATGTGGATGGATCAGGTCTACCAGGTTCCGGCGATCATGGAAGCGACTGGAGCCGTCAAAGACGCGCCCGTGATACGCGAGCTGCTGGACGAAGCTTTGGGCGCGCGCCGGCGAAAAGCTTTGGGCATCACCGACTTTGAGGAGCCTCCGGGTCAGGAAGTCACCGAAACGCTGCACACGCTGCAAACTCTATTGCTCAGGCTGACACGGCGGGAAGAGCTTGTATTTCGCGGCCAAAGTGTTGGCCTAAGTCTCTTGCAGGAAGCCTTAATCGAGGCGCGTGCTGGTAGGAAGATTGTGTTTGAAGAGCTGGTCGAAGAGAAGTGGATCGCAAAGGGAAAAACCAAAGAGACAATGTCCAACTTCTTCGATTTGCAGACCCGGCAAGCCAAGGACTACGTCGACGGCGTCGCTGCGAAAATCAAGCGCGATCTTGATGCGGGAGAAACCAACTAGTCAGTGCGAGTCCACCTGAATCTCCTCTCAAAACCTCGGCGGGTGTAGGCATTTTACATGCACTTTGGGTGTTATGTTTTGCACACAGGTCTGGCTTATCAGGCGTCAGGGTGTTGGATTTTACATGCACTTTAGGTGTGGTGTTTTACAACAGGGGTGATCGATCTGATTAACTAAGCCTCGAGGATTCCGAGCCAGGCGTACCGGTTTCATACCATCCGTTCCCATCCCATCCTGTCGCTTCTCATTCCTTCCGTGAATCTGCTTTCTGGCACATTGATTGACATAGAGCTGCTACGTGATGAGTTTACCGCAGCAATCGAGCCTCCCTTTCGGAAAGGCAACCATGCATTTGAAACAGGCGAAGGAGCTACCGATCTATCTGACGTTGAAGGAGGTGGCTGAGCTGCTAAAGGTAAAGCCGCGGACGATCTACGCCTGGGTAAGCGACAACAGAATTCCATTCGAGCGCAAGGGCAGTCTCCTGCGCTTTCGTCTTGATGCGGTTCTCGCCTGGAACGAACCAACGCGGTAACGACCACGAGAACAGATTGCCGAACATTGAAGATCGCGAATCAGCCGGAGGTGTGTGCGTGTTAGAATCCCTTCGCTCCTGTAACGGCGGCAAACCGGAAAGGAGCAGCCGATGTCAGTAAGGAAAAGGGGAGAACACTGGGTTGTTGACATCAGTGAAAAAGGAAGGCACCGAGTCCAACGCGTTCTCAAAGGCGCACGGACGAAGGCGCAAGCGCTGAAGGCTGAGGCCAAACTCAGAACTCAGATCTTTGAAAAGAAATTTGGCCTCGTGGAAAGGCCGGAATGCCGCTTCGACAAATTCGTCGATAATTCATTCCTGCCAACCAAAAAACTAAAGAAGAGTTACGCTTCGATCGACAGCATTTGTAAACCTCTCAAGAGTTTCTTCGGGAAGCATTTCATTTCTGAAATCGACACCGAGATGATTGAGAGATACCGACAAATGCGCGTCCAGGAAAAGACGAGGCTGGATCGGAAACGAAGCCCTTTGCGCGTGAATAAAGAGATGCAAGTCCTCTCTTCGATTTTCACGCTGGCTTTGGAAAAGGGGTTGATTGCTTCAAGACCGCGAACGACGATGTTTCGGGTCTCTGGCGAAAGAGTGCGTTACCTCACGTCAGAAGAAGAGAAATCCCTTTTCGAACAGTTTGGCGAGTGCGAATGGCTTAAGGGCATCGTCGTTATCGCATTGCACACCGGCATGCGGCGCGGCGAGATTTGTGGGCTTGAATGGTTCGATCTCAATTTCGAGCGTGGATTGATTCACGTGCGGAATACCAAAAACGGCAAAGACAGGCTGATCCGATGAATGCGACTGTCAGAGCCTTGCTTGAGAGCCAGCCGAAAACCAGCAGCTATGTCTTTCCAAGTCCGCGAACGGGCCAGCGGTTGGTCGAGATCAAGTATTCATTCGCGCGAGCTATTAAAGACGCGAAGATTACGGATCTACGCTTTCATGACCTCCGCCATACAGCGGCGACTCGCATGGGAGACGTCGGCGCGGATGCGTTTACTCTGGCTGCAATCTTCGGCTGGTCAGACATTCGGATGGCGATGCGTTACACCCATGCAATGGAGGACGCAAAGCGCCGGGCAGTCGAAGCAATCGCGCAAAGTCAGATTCCACGTGACCACAGCGTGACAAATGAAAAACCCGTTGCCGATCAGATCGGTGTAAGTGGTTGATAGGATTGGTAGCGGGGGGGAGACTTGAACTCCCGACCTTGGGGTTATGAAGAACAGAGGAACAGTCACAGCAACACTTCTCATAGCGAAAAAATCAATAAAAACGACACACTAGGTTAACCCCAACGGATTTTAAGCCCGTTGCGGGGGCACCTACCTCATTCTACTACGCGTTACCAAGTAGTATTTACCGACGTTTCAGCCGTCAAAGCAAGCTACGTCTCGCTTGGTGCGAACACGTATCCCCCTCATCTTCCCCTCATCTTTGCGCGTCATCGTGCATGAATTATTGGCGGGACATAGGTCGGGTGTTCGAATCCGCCCACGCCTACAAAAGCGCTCAATAACAAAGCCGCCGGAGTCATTGATGCGAAGCAGTACCTTCGCCCGGTAGGGGTCGTAAAATAGGGACGCTCCAATTCTCTCAAGGACCTCGCAAAACCGAGCACTACCTCAGTACGATAGGAGTCTGGGACTAAGCCAACCATCACGATCGCGTTGGTTCCTGGTCGCGTCGTCTCATTGGTTGTTTTGGTCGCCAGAGGTCTGAACTGAGCCTACTCGGCAATAAGGAGTTTTTGAGGAAGCTTGTGCCGTTTGACCTCTTCCATGCGCGCTTCGATCTCCAAAATTTGCAGTTGAAGGAAAAATGGCAACTCACGGCTGAGTCTTAGACTCTTTTGGAAATCTCTTGACACATCATCATCGCTCTCGTCCAAATGTATCTTCGCCAGGCCGCGGATTAGGTATGCAGTCGAGTTAGCCGGATGCAGAGCTATAGCGGAATCCAGATCTTTGATCGCGGCTTCGAAATCTCCGTCGATTAGGAGTGCAGTTCCTCTGCCCAGGAAAGACTCGGCATTGTCTGGATCGAAGGCGATAACTCGAGTGAAGTCATTAATCGCCTCCTCAAGTTCGAGCGTTCTCACCCTTATAGAGCCACGACGATTGTACGCCTGAGCAATCTCATTGTTAGTTTCGACGACAGCCGAATCCAATTCCATGGCTCGTTCATAGTCAGAGATTGCGGCGTCAAGATCGCCTTTAGCTTGGCGGGCTCTACCGCGATTAACGTAAGCTGAAGCCAGATGCGGATTAGAAGCGAGGGCAAGCTCAAAGTATTCAATCGCATGATCGAAGTCACCTCTGGCATAACGGGAGACACCTAACTTTACATACCTGCCTGAGTTTGCGCGTTCTTGCCCAACTATGGTCCCTACAAACGACAGCAAGGTAACAGCTATGAGCAAATAGCGACTAAGTGACTTTTTTAACCCCGTCCCTGGCATTTCTTTCCGTTTCGTCGCAACCGTCCGCGCTATTTTGACATGACTACCCACGCAAGTGAAACGCCAAACGAAGCAACCGCCGACATATTCGATGATCCGCGGGTTGCAAGAACTCGAAGGTTGTCAATCGTGAGTAATTGCCTGTTCCGCTGAAGTCCAGCGTACAATGACGTCGCTTTTGGCTTTCGGCTGGTAAAGAGATAGAGCGAGGTCAATTGATCATGCTTACCATTTTGCGCGAAGAGGGTGCAAACATCATCCACGGTCAGGATCCGGCAGCGCTACCTGCGCTGCTGGCTAACCAGACCGGACTAATCTGGGTTGATCTGGAGTCGCCAACAACAGACGAATTCCAGCTGCTACACGAGGTATTCAATTTTCATCCGCTCGCGGTCGAGGATGCCATGCGCCCGCACCAGCGACCAAAAGTGGATGAGTTTGAAGGTTACTTTTTTCTCGTCGCCGATGAGGTTACTCTCCAGCTTCCCTCCGACGGAGATGTGTCAGCGTCGAAAGATGGGGAATCAGATGACGTGCAATCGCGGCAGCTTAGCGCCTTCCTTGGCCGGAACTATTTGGTCACCGTTCACATTGAGCCAGTTAAGGCGGTTGGGAGTCTGCGCGAACGATGCGATCACAATCACCGTCTTCTCGAAAAAGGCCCGGACTACCTGCTTTATATGCTGCTCGACGGATTGGTGGATGGCTACTTCCCTCTGCTGGATCTCCTCGATGACCTAATGGACAATCTGGAAGACCGGATCGTGGGCAAGCCGGAGCACGGCATTCTTGGAACCATCTTCCGCCTGAAGCGTGACTTAACGCGTCTGCGCCGTTTTGCGGCTCCGTTGCGGGAAGTGCTACAGACGCTGACCACCCGTGACTTTCCAAACATTCAACCAGGCACTCTGCCTTACTTTCGTGATGTCGCCGACCATCTCTTTCGCATCTACGAAACCCTGGACAGCTACCGCGACTTGATGTCGAACATGCTGGACGCTCATCTCTCCCAAGTCTCCAACCAGATGAATCGAGTTATGCAGCGGTTGGCGGTCGTCGCCACGATCTTCTTGCCGATTACTTTCATCACTGGCGTTTTCGGGATGAACTTCGCCGTTCAACCGTGGCTCAACACCAGCGTTTGGTTTTGGTTATTCATGATGGCGTGTATGGTAGCGGTGATCTATGGATGGCTGCGCCACCGTCACTGGGTCGGAGAATGACGAAGGAGAGGTCTGAAAATGGGTGGTCCCAAAAATGAAAGTTGCGTTTCTCTTTTACCGCCGCCCTAGCAGGCTGCTGAAAAACTAAAGATTCTTCCCCTGAGTTGATCATGGTCAACTATAATCTGGTCCAACGCCAAGGACGGAGGAACAGAATGCGGGGA
>WNGK01009045.1_pt1 | contig 19295 bp, 12 predicted proteins | sample 5400601 | NCBI WGS metagenome assembly WNGK01 (sample SAMN13153376, study PRJNA577476) | soil metagenome | isolation source: 60 cm soil or saprolite under Garry oak tree replicate 1 | place: USA:California | collected 2016-06-15
GTGTATCTTTTTCTTAACAATTTCAACACGGAGACGCGGAGACGCGGAGTTTACACGGAGAACTCGATTTTTCCGACAAACTCCCAGGGCCGTAAAACGCAACCGAGTCGGAGTTCGAGCCCTCCGCGGCTCATCATTAGATCAACGGGCGACGATGCTGTCGCCCGTTTTGCTTTGCACACACATTCGCATATACATCGAGTGCGGAGTAAGCGCACCCGAGTTTAGTTCGGTTGCCAGAAGTTGATTAGGCAGCCTGCTGCCGGCAGTGCCGCTGTGTTGTAGATCGAGTCATTCTCGCGCCCACAGAAACTCACCGTAGACGGACGTCCCATCGGCGGACTATTCCCGCAGTGAGCCCCGTAGGTTGGGTTCCCCTGATATCCGGAAGCGCTGTTCGTGGCATTGAACCAGGCCGACACCACTGGCGCTCCGAATCTGAGCGACACGCCGTACGGACCACCAACATCGTCGTCGATCCACATGATGGTTCGATAGCCCACCACCGTATGCAGGCCGCGAAAGATGTTGAACCATGGTGTCCACCACGGACGGGTATCACTTGCACAGGGCGCATCGGCAGCGGAAGGCACAACCTCACAGGAGTGTATAATCCAATAATCGAGCTGTCCGCCATTGGCGGCGCCGTATCCACGCGAGGCGGGAATGGCGGTAATGTCCACTCCATCACCCCAATTCTGATAAGTTGTAAAGTACCACCAATTGCCATGAACCTCAGTCAACGCGACGTTGACGCTGTTCACAAACGAAGCTTCGTTCGTGTCGAACTCGAACGGATAGGCCCAGTAGTATTGCGAGTTTGTGAAGAAGAAGTTGCCGAAGAACGTGGTTAGACCGCTCCAAAACTCATTCGCGTCCGCCACCCAGTTGGAATCGTCGTTCCGAACCACATAGCGGCCAACCGTTGGATCATCGGGGTTCTCCGGTTTCAAATAAGCGGGCAGCCGCGGTGGCGTGTTGGGGTTTGACGCCGGCGGGGCAATCAACGAGGGCAATGACTCTGGCTGTTTGCCAATCGGGAGGTACCCCACCACGAAATCATCATCCACACGACGTTGGGACGGTTTTGGCGCGGGGACAACTCGCGTTTGGGCCTGGCGTATGCGCGCAGTAAATCTGTAGACCGGTTGCAAGTAGTCGCGATTGCCGTCGTAGTAAGCGAGCTCGACACTCAATACTTCAACTTCCGCCAAGCGCGCCAGGTAACGCAATTGAGCGCGAAGGGTTTCAGCCACCTGCTCGCGCTTTCGGGTCTCGCGTACTTCCCCGCTCGCGACTGCGAGCTTCCAGCGTCGCACGAAGCCCTGCACCGACCCGTCGTTGCCGACGACCAGGAGCCCGCGCGACCCCGGTCCGTAGACGAAATGATGGTCCACGCTGCGACGCACAGGGACATAGGTGAGATAGAGTTCACGGGCTGAGGTCTTTACGGTACCGCCGGTTTCAGCCCTCCGCGCGGACTCGCCTTCCAGAGGTCTGGGTTTGTCGAAGCTCACTTGCGTTGCATCCTGCTGCAAGACGTCGGGTCGACCGAAGATCTTGTGCGCCAGACTCTCGGCCCGGTCGAGTTGTTCGCGTTCCGCAGTGACGGGTTTTGGTTTCTGCCGCGTCAGCGACGGGAACACTTCGGCGTCACCGGTTCTCAGATTTACGTAAGCGGCGAGCTGGCCTTCGCTGAAGGCGCCGACAATTTCCCGCGGGATCTGTCCCGGCCTCGCGGTTATCTGTTTGCTCTCTCCGAGTGGAGCCAACTGTCGAAAGTCCGGCGCACTCACGCGAAGAACCTCCTGCACAAACTCAGTCGGCGGCTTTTGGTTTGAAAGTTTGAAGACCGGGAGCGACGCCGGCGCCTCCGGAATCTGTTCAGTTTTTAAGTAAATCACTCCGGCCTGGCCCGTCTGTGCTTCCTGAACCGGCCCTTCCTGAACCAACGCGCGCGAGGCTGCGGGTATTACGGTGGCTTGCAGGGCGCCGTTTTGCGCGCTTCCCGCGGGCAGCGACATGAGGAAAACTACGAGGGAGAAAACCAGTGTGATGAGAGCTATTCTTTTGGTCATGGCCTCCTCCTTAGAAGGAATGAAGTAAGGACTTGAAAACGTTAGGCGCTCCGACGGGAGGACAAATAGCAAGTTCTATACCTGCGAACAGCAGATCCAACGCCGGCAGTTTTCGTTGAGGAATTCGCCTAACCGCCAACAGTACCTTTGGTGAGGTGCGACCAACGGAGCACACCTTTCCAATGTCGTGTGTCCACGATTGTGGACTGCCGGCTGCCAACCGTTGAGGCCCAGTGATGTACTAGGTTATCGAAATGTGTATAAACTCCCAATTCTTCTCTAAAGGACGATGTGTTGTGGGAAAACCACGCAACTAAACCTGAAGTCTGCCTGCGAGGTCGACGAGGGTTGGCACCGCGGAACCGGACGGGCCCTGGATGGCGATCAGGTATGGGCCTTTTTGAAAGACGAGCGCGCGTCCCTGATCGGTGTCGATATATAGTCCGTCGGTGCCCGCGACCGTTACTGACTGTCCACTCAGACCCACTGTCCAGCGAAGCAAGAACCAGGTGTTCCAAGCGCGGCGCGTCGATTCATAATCATATACAAAGACATTCCAATCGCGGCGCGAGCCATCACGGTAGCGCGCAGTCGTGATTCGGTCAGGGATGAACTGCCTCACTTTATTGATCAGTTCACGCGTCTGCTGGTCGTTTCCGGACGACTGAAAATCCGCTGAAGAGAAAAGCTCGTCACCGCTCAGCGTGTTGACGCTTAGCAAGACGAAATCGGTTGGCGGCTGTCGTGGTAAAGTCCAGACGGTGGTCTGAATCGTCGGCGAATCGTTTAGGCCTGCGCCGTTGCCGACGTTGCCGGCTAAACGCGCGGTCGCCGCCTGCACCGCGGGTGATGGTCCATAGATCAGGATCACGATGTCCGAGCCTTGCCGCTGTAATACATAGACGGAAACCTGCGGCGACTGAATGCGCGAACCCGTGTAGATGACTCCGCCCGGACTTTGCACGCGCACGCCGCTCCTGGTCCCTCCGGTCGCCTGCGTTACGGACCGCGCGAGTTCGTCGATCAGTTGTTGTACTTGATTCTGAAGCGCGCGCAACACGTGCACATAAACCTGATCTACGGCACTTTCAGTGGTTGCGCCGGGCCGGCGACGAGGTCGATACGCAGCGGAAGTCATCGTCCCCGCAGACTGCGGCAGTCGGGCGCGCGTCACGCCGGGAGGCAGCCACTTTTGCGGCACCTGCTGTGACGAACTAGTCGAGCCGCCGGCGCCTAAATCCTCCGTGATCACGGAGCTGGGTTCCATGCTCCCGTCTGATTTCGTATCTACCGGAAACTCTGTCATCGTTCCGGCCAGGCGCTCCGGTATCGCGGGCGGCTTGCGATCGGGCGCCGTATAAGAGAGACCGCGAAACAAAGTAAACCACGCAACCCCGCCGACGAGCGCCACGACTATCACGGACGTGAACGCGCCAATCAGGGCCAGCTTGCCCGTGGACGCGCGCCGCTCGAGTATGGGCGCGGGCGCAGCCTGTCCGCAGTTGCGACAGAAACTCTCGACCCCAAGTATGGGCGTGCCGCATGCGGTACAAATTCTCGTCGCGACTGTGCCAGGAACTGGCGCTTTGCCGATTGCGAAATAGAGTGGAACGATTAAGCCAAGTAAGGGAACAGCGGCAAGCGCTCCGGTCCACACGGGCTTCCCGCGCACCTCCGCAATCGACATCCAGATCATCGCGAAGACGGCGACGTTGATTACCGGAAGCAGCAGGAGCAAAACCCACCAGCCGGGTCTGCGTCCGATCCGGCACATCAAAAAAAGATTGATAATCGGCAGGAACGCCAGGCCTGAGTAAGATGTGTTGCTCCTCCTGGCAATCAACATCAAGGTGATGCCGAGGTATAGATAGAGAAAAAAGCCAACGACCAGCAACACGCCGATGGTTCCGAGAATGGAACTCGACGGACCAGATTGCGGGCTAACTGCTTGCAGCGCGAACATTGGCTTTTCTCCCGAGTAGCATGGACTTCAGGAAGCTCGGATCAAGTTCAGATTCTGGGCAACATTACCGCGAAGCGGCTAACGCAGACAGCCCAGGGTTGCCGCGCTTCGCGGCTACCCTGGGAAGGGAGTCGCGAAAGATGGCTAGCGTCGCTCCGAAAAGATTGTCACAACCCCGTTGGTTGCGGCCACTCCATAACTCTGTTCCCGGGGTATCCGCGAAGCGCGGCAACCCTGGGCTATGTTTCGTAACCGCTTCGCGGTAGGCACTCTCCCGTAGAACATCAAATTCTATCAGAGGCTCCTTTAGTCTGTGTGACAACCTTACATGACTGAAGTCTGTGCTCGAGCATTGCCTTTGATCGATATTCAGGAAGGAACCGGCAGCGCTACTTCTACGACAAATCCGGCAGTGAGTCAATAATGACTCTACTTCGCGAAGCTCGTTGGGGGATCGGTAGCCGTAGTTTGATTTACTCTGCGTCAACTCTGGACAGCCAAGACCTCAAGCAAAGGCGAGACCACTCGACCAGCCCGCGACCGCGGGCGGCAGCATAAAGCCTGGGGCGTGAGCCCCAGGTCAACCGCCGTATCCAGGCCCAGCCCGCGTGAGCGGGCGAAAGCGCAGCGGTTGAGGTCTCGATCGAATATTTACCCAGACACTGTCGCCCGTTTCACGGGCTGACATCTGATCTTGCGTATTCCTGGGCTCACGCCCCAGGCTTTATGCTGTCATCTGCTTCGCAGGTTTGCTGGGTGCGGTCACTAGCGTTGGCCTTCGGCGTCACATGAAGACTTGCTCAAAAGAAAACTAAGCCCTTACTACGCGGAGGCCGCAAAGGCTGCGCAGAGAAGAGCTGAAATTAACACGACTGAGTGTCCGAGCGCTTCTGCTTTTCGCCTTCGCCATACTATCCTCGCGCTCATGAGTGAAACTGAAAATCGGAAGAAGGTGGCAATCATCGGTTTCCGGTTTGACGAGAATTCTTCCTTCCTCAGAGGCGCTGCCGAAGCGCCGCCGCTCATCAGGGCCGCGCTCCGTTCAGATGCTGCGAACATGTGGAGTGAAAGCGGATTAGATCTCGGCGCCGAATCAGTCTTGTTCGATGCCGGAGATATTGAACCGAGCGAGAATGAAGAAATGAATTCGCGCATCGAGCGTTCAATCTCGACGCTCCTGGATCGCGATCTCAAGCCAATATCGCTGGGCGGCGATCACTCGATTACAGTTCCGATTATTCGGGCATTCGGGAGGAAGTACGACCGGCTGAGCATTCTGCACTTCGATGCTCATCCCGATCTCTACGATCAGTTTCAGGGGAACCAGTATTCGCACGCCTGCCCGTTCGCGAGAATCATGGAAGAGAGGCTGGCGCAACGACTGGTGCAGGTCGGCGTCCGCACGATGAACGGTCATCAGCGCGAGCAAGCCGCGAAATTCGGAGTTGAAGTGATCGAGATGAAAGACTGGCGAGACGATCTGGTCTTCGAGTTTGATGAACCGCTGTACATCTCTTTCGATCTGGATGGCCTCGATCCGGCGTTCGCTCCGGGCGTCTCGCATCGCGAGCCTGGTGGCTTATCAACACGCCAGGCAATCGACATCATTCAATCTACCAAGGGACACGTGGTCGGCGCAGACATTGTGGAATTCAATCCACAAATGGATCCGTTGAACATCACTGCCACGGTGGGCGCAAAACTGCTGAAAGAGATCGCCGCGAAGATGATCGAGGGGTTAAAGGAGAGCGATTCAGACGTCAGGGAAGACTTCTTTCAGAACTAGTGTGTTGTCTTAGAGGGGAAATTCAGTGCAGCGTTTCGCCCCCCATCAGGGCATTCTTCCCCTCGGTGAGAGTGACATTCAGTGACGATATTTATGCGGACTTGTGGAACGCAGGCTTGTTTCTTTAGTTCAGACCATCCAGTTGCAACCCGATCGGATCAGCGCCGGCACCCTTCACGCCATCGATTACCTTTGCCACGTCACCATAGCTGATCGACCGCGGCGCTTTAATGAAGACTGTCAACTCGATGCGGTAATCTTCTGATACGTCTATTCGGTCTCGCATCTCGTCGCGGTATACGTGGTTTTTTCGGCGCTCCTGAAAGACCTGCGCTAACTTCGCGCTCAACTTTCCCATGTCCTCCACGGTTCCCATGTCGCCGAGCGAATTGAGTTTTAGAGTGTGATCGCTTTCGATTGTCACCACCAGAGTTGTTGGATTCGGCGGCCACGGGCGATCTTCTGGCGGCGCCGGCAACTTGGCGACAAAACGGCTCGGTTTTAGCGGCGTCACCACCATAAAGATGATTAGCACCACCAGCAAGACATCGATCAGTGGAGTGACATTAATGAACGGTGTTGGACTATGGTCACTTTGGACGCACGCGGACATAGCGGTTTCTCCTCAATGAGCTGTCACAAGCCGGCGGTCACACTGAATGTGACGCGGCGTTCGATTCGGTTGGCATCGGGTTCTTAGACACTCCGTGAAAACAAAAGTTCCCGGCGTGTCACGCCATGGGATGTATTTCTGCCAGTGCGCACGGAGGGGCTTGTCAGCGGCCAGCGCCCAAATCGGGAGGCACGAGTGACCAGGCAACCAAGCCACACAGCGCGAAACCAAAGGCGTTGATGACTCCGTGCGTCATGGCCATGTGCGGGATATCGATGACCAGGGTTTTCGCCACGAGACTGTACGCATACAAACAGGCAAGCACCATCGCCGACGCGCTCGAGATGGCCGAAACTCCCAGGAGGAACTGCGCCGGCAATGATCCAACTGAGCGAATCACCCAACCGAGAACGACGATCGCAAGAAAGATCAGGCCGAGCGAAATGACAATCGCGCCGATGAACGCGACAAGTGGCGAGAGAGTAATTCCGGTGGCCACAATAGGCGTACCAGTGACGATGCCCACCGCCGCAAACTGAAATAACTGGTGCGCCGCGCCACTGGCGTGCAGCGTGCGACCGGCAAGTCCCGCCAGAATCGGAGCGGCAAATCCGGCAAAGTGAAAATGGACCGCCGTCAGCAACACGATCGTATCGCCAAAGCCGAGTGGCTGTATGCCAAAGCGCGACATGAGAAACCACATACCACCGACCGGAAGGTAGATCAGCCCGGCGCCGATGCAAAGCTCGTTCGCGGTCAGCACGCCCCGGAATAACAAACGCCACAAACCGAACAAAGCGATCAACACCGTGACGATGAGCCACAAAACAGCGAGCAGCGCCGCCGGCCTGCCTTGCTTCAGAAAGAAAGAGGCAACGGCCGCCGCGGCGCCAAAGGGTTGCGCAATCAGCGCGAGACGGTAGGGCAATACGTGTCGCCCACTTTCATCGGACATCGCGACCAGCGACAAACCAAGGGGCACTATGACCAGAACCCCCAACAAAAGGATCTTGTCAATCAACTCAGTTTCGTAAGAGCTTGAGGTTCTAATAAACAGGATTATCGCCCAAGCGATCGCACCGGCGATGGCGCTTGTTTGTGCCAGTTTTGGTGGCGTGAGTCTGCTCATATCGACTGAGATAAAATCGCGACCGTGGCGTTCCTTTTTCGCCTCTCTGTGTCTCTGTGCCTCTGTGGCTACTCTTATTTCTTCAGCGCATCAGGATCGAACAACAAAGGAAAGAATTGCCCTTCCATCTTTTCGCCGATCGGAATCGCCGGCACGCCTTCAAGCGCTGGCTTGTCTGATGCTGAAACTACTCCATCGCGAAAAACATTGATCACCGCCGCGCGGCGTGGCGAATCAGTTATGTTCTCGTAAGAGCCATGGACCATTAAAGGATGATGGAACGAAGCCTCGCCTTTTTTCAACTCGATCGCGACCGGCTTGAATTGTTGTTGCTGCTTCTCGCTCAGAACAGTTTGTATCGCGTCCATCTCATGCGCGAGGCCGGTAACCGGCAAAAGATTCCAAAGATGACTACCGGGAACATAGTGGACGCAACCGTTCTCGCGCGTTGAATCGTCCAATCCAATCCAGCATGAAAGATGGGCCATCGGCTGCGTGCGTGTCCAGTAAGAGTAGTCTTGATGCCAGGCGACCACGCCGCCGTGATGCGCCGGCTTGTAGAAGATCTGATCGTGCCAGAAACGCACTGCGCCGCCGAGCAGTTGCGCTGCCGGCGTTAAGAATGCAGGATTCCAAAGCAGATCGTGAAATCCGGGGGCAACGCGCCAGGCGCCCAGCGCATGAAAGAGGATCCTGGACGGATCGGTTGATTCGTTCGAATTGTACTCATAAAAGAGTTCGCGGCCGGGATGCGAAGGATCAACCAGCGCCGACAATTCTTCTCGAAGCCCATCAACCTGTTCGTCATTCAACATGCGAATGCCTGCAAGGTAACCGTTCCGGTGATAGAAGTGAACTTGCTCATTGCTAAGCCGATAGCGATCCCATTCGTCTCGGCGGCGTGGCCGATGGAACAGGTCGCTTAACAGGTGATGTTTATTTGACAGATCTTCGAGCATTGAACCAACCGTTGCCGTTTAGAGGCGGGCGTTGCCCGCTGCCGTACTCGAAATTGAACCGGCGGGCAACGCCCGCCTCTAAACGTGGGATCTTCATATGCAGCAATTGAATCACTTCACATTCGAAATCCCACTCATCACCACCCGCGCAACGGTCGGAATGATCTCCCGCTCGTTTGCATGGTCAGTAGTAAACGTAACCAAAACAAACTTCCCGCCGTTTGGCAATTCGATATAGGCCGCATCGTGCCGCGTCGTGCTGGTCCAGCCGGCCTTCGACCACAACCGCACGCCTTCAATTCCCTGAAGCGCGATGCCGGTAAAGCCATGCGCCTGATCGTCCGCGTCTTTGCTGGTACCGGAATAATCCCGCTTTAGTAGCTCCATCATCTGCGCGCTTCGTTCGGGTGTCACCGCTTTGCGCGTGACAATCTCTGACAACAAACGCGCGGTTGCTTCGGTTGTCAGCTTATTTCGATTCTCGCCGCTGGGCCCGCGCGAGACCTTCTCACGTCCATAAGCGTCTTCGCAGAATGTTTTCTGATTGACGTTGATGTTCGTAAAACCCAGCCCGGTGAAATAACGGTTCACCGCATTACGCTGCTGTTGCCACTCCTCCATCTCTTTCGGTGGCAATTCGTATCCGCCCGTCGTGTGGGTTAACACATCGACGATGTACTGTGTCGCCTCGTTGGATGAATCGACAATCATGTCGCGCAGTGCGCGGCGCAACTCAGGCGTGTCTTCAATTTTCTTATCTTCGAGCCACCGATGCGCGGCGACAAGGTAGAAGAGCTTCACGACGCTTGCCGGATAGATGCGCTCATTGCCGCGAAAGCTCGCTTTTGCCTGACGCTGGGAATCGTGCAGATCAATCAAGGTGATAGATAGATTCTCTTCCTTGAGGCCCTTATCTTTGAATTTCTCCAAAGCCGTCTGCGCCGCTTCATCGACGAGTGCTTGGAGGGTTTGTGCCGGCGCGTGAGCGAGAGGCCGGGCTGAACCGGGCTCAAATCGATTCTGTCCAATCGCAATCAAGAACAGAATCGCGATCAGAAACACGGTCGAGAAGATCGCAATGAGAGTTTTCTGTTTCATTTGTTCCTTTCTCTGATCAATTACCGCGAAGCGGTTGCAACCTCCAGCCCAGGATTGCCGCCGCGGCTACCCTCGGTATCCAATTTCAACGCGCCTCAACCTCGATGGGGTTGTGTCCTCTTACACTCCTCTTCCCAACGTAGCCGCGACGGCAACGTTGGGCTGGAGGTCGTTACCGCTTTGCGGTATAAGACTTTGCATCCCGCTAACCTCAATGCTAAATCACTCTCATCCAGCTTGCTCAGACCTTGCTGAAGTTTTGTCGGACAGTGTTGCAAGAGACTAAACGAACGGCGCGCAAAAATCTATGCAGCGATGTCTGATAACTGAACTTCCAAGCCACAAACATTCTCGTTGCTACTCCCGGTGCTTTAGTTTATAAGGCAGCGAATGAATCCAACATCACGCGCCGGACTCGTCCGAGGGATAGGTCGCTGGGACCTGGTTGCCGTTGCGATCAATGGAATCATTGGCGCGGGCATTTTTGGCCTGCCGTCGAAAGTTTTCTCGCTCATCGGTTCATACAGTCTCCTCGCTTTCGTCGCTTGCGCTCTGGTCGTCACGCTTATCATCCTCTGCTTTGCGGAAGTGGGCAGCCGCTTTGACGCAACCGGCGGCCCGTATCTCTATGCGCGCGAGGCGTTCGGGTCGCCGCCAACTGCAATCTGCTGATTATCTATCTCGGATACTTCTGGCCTGGAGCGACGACCAGCCTCTGGCGCGCGGCAGTCATAACCGCGGTAGTTGTCTTTCTTACCACCATTAATATTCTGGGTGTGCGGCAGGCAACGATCGTCAGCGACTTCTTCACCATCGGAAAATTGATTCCGATGCTCATCTTCATCGCGGCCGGACTTTTCTTTTTGAATCCACACGCTTACGTGTTAGGGCCTCGACCATCTTCGGCCGCGTTCTCTCAATCAGTGCTGCTGCTGATCTATGCTTTCACGGGATTCGAAATGGCGGTCATTCCGGCCGGCGAAGTCCGCGATCCGCAAAAGCACCTGCCGCGTGCTCTGCTGATCGCCATCGCCGTCGTGGCTTTGTTCTACATTCTGATTCAGATCGTTTGCGTCGGCACTCTACCTGGGCTGGCGCATTCGGAAAAGCCGCTCGCCGACGCAGGCACTCAATTTCTCGGCGCGGCTGGCGGCGCGATTATCTCCGCCGGCGCAATCATCTCGATTACCGGCAATCTGAACATCGTTTTGCTTTCAGGATCGCGCGTGCCGTTTGCGATGGCCGAGCAGAACCAGTTGCCATCATTCGTCGCCAAGGTCCATCGACGATTCTTCACGCCGCATATCGCGATCGTTTGCACTGCCGTTTTGATGTTGGTGCTGACTTTGAAGCAAAGCTTCGTGCAGGCGCTCACGATTAGTGCAATTGCGCGGCTGTTGACTTACGCAGCGACTTGCGCGGCTTTGCCGGTGCTGCGCTGCACTAAGGCACCGCCCGCGTTGTTTCGACTTCGCGGCGGCACAGTGATTTCGATCCTGGCTCTCTTGCTGGCTGTGTGGCTGCTGGCTCACAGCACATTAGGCGAAGCAATCACTGCCGCGATCGCTGCGGCGGTTGGACTGGTTATTTATCTGACATACAGCCTGTCGCGAAATTAGAAAAGGGGTTGAATTTCTGTAGGGGCGCACCCATGTGTGCGCCCAGGGCGGACACGCAGGTCCGCCCCTACGACGGATCCTCAATGCGCTTCATACACCACCCGGCCATCCATGATCGTCATCACGACTTTGGCCTTTTCGATCTCTTTGGGATCGATCTTGAAAATATCGTCCGAGATGATTACCAGGTCAGCGAGCTTCCCCGGCGTGATCGTGCCTTTCACATTCTCCTGGAACTCTGCGTAAGCCGATCCAACCGTGTAGGCGCGCACCGCGTCTTCCACGGAAATCTTCTGCTCGGGAATCCAGCCGTTCGGATTCTTGCCGTCAAGTGTCCGCCGAGTCACAGCCGCATAGATGCTCGAGATTGGATTAAGCGGAGCGACGGTCCAGTCAGTGCCGAACGCGAGGGTGGCGCCCGCGTCGAGCAATGACCTGAACGCATAGGTCGTTTTCGCGCGCTCCTTGCCGATTCGGTTTTCCGCCCAGCGACCATCGTCGATGGCGTGATAAGGCTGCATCGAAGCGATAATGTGATCGCGGCAAAAGCGGGCGATCTCCTGCGACCTCAGGTGCTGCGCGTGCTCGATGCGAAAGCGACGGTCGCGATCGCCATTCTCTTTTTCCACCTGCTCGTAAATAGAAAGGATCGCGTCGTTCGCTCTGTCGCCAATTGCGTGAATCATCACCTGCAAGCCGGCCCGGTCGGCTCCGCGGACTCGTTCCAGCATCGCACCTTCGGGAAACATTTCGTCACCCGCAAGACCGCGTGTGTTCGGCGCGTCCTTGTATGGTTCGAAGAACAACGCGGTGGTCGAACCCAAACTGCCGTCCGCAAAACCCTTCAAGCCGCCGATGCGCAACATCTCGGTGCCGAAATGCGCGCGCACGCCTGTTTGCGCGAGTCGCTCCCAGCGCGGCAGCGGCGCCACCGCATAGATGCGATTTTTTAATTCGCCCCGATCGAGCAAAGCCTGATAAACGCCGACGTCGCTTCCCGCAGACATGTCCTGAACGCTGGTCACGCCCAGACTCGCCGCATGATTCGTCGCCGCGCGCGCAGCCGCCAGCTTCTCTTCAAAACTCGACGCGGGAACCACTCTCCAGACGTAGCTCATCGCCGCATCTTTCAATACTCCGGTGGGCTCGCCCGTTTTTGGATCGCGGACAATCAATCCGCCGGGCGGATCGGGTGTCTGCCGCGTCACGCCTGCGAGCCGCAACGTCAGACTGTTTGCCAGGGCCATGTGACCATCGAGACGGTTAACAAACACAGGAGTAGTCGGAGTGAAGCGATCGATCATTTCCCTGGTCGGAAGCTGCGCGCCGGGCCAACGCTCATGGTCCCAATCACCACCGGTGATCCAACGCCCGGCAGGCAGCTTTTCGGCAAATTCACGGATGCGATGGGCAAACTCTTCGGGCGAGTTCGCATCGCGCAAGTCCACGCTCGAAAGTTGAAAGCCGCCGCTCAGGAAATGTACGTGTGAATCGTTGAAACCGGGTAACACAAGCTGTCCCTGCGCGTCGATCACGCGCGTCTGCGAGCCGGCCAGTTTCTGCATCTCTTCGCTGGACCCCACTGCGACGATGCGATTGCCAAGGATCGCGACCGCCTGCGCAATTGGCCGGCTCGGGTCCATCGTGTGAAGGTTGGCGTTGATAATAACGATGCCGGGCGCCAGCTGTTTGTCGTCAGCGTTTGTGCGAAAGTTAGTGGCCATGATAGCTGTGATTAGCAGGATGGGAATTGATAGTTTTCGTCTCATCGGAATCAACCAGAGGGATTACCAACCAGGGTTTTCTAACTGGAACGGATTCGCGGCTCCGCCGCCGCACAGTGCGGTAAGGCTATGCCTTACCGTGTTAACTAGTCCTTGAATTTGGGAGAGGCTATGCCTCGAACCTTAGGTCGGAGGCGTAGCCTCGTTGAATTTCCAAGCCTTCCCCGGTAAGGCTGAGCCTTACCGCACTGCGCGGCGGCAAAGCCGCATGGCCTGCACAAGAGTCAAGAGATGTCGCAAAGCAGGTAACGGCCGCCGCACCTGGCAACGCACTGCATTGATTGGCGGCGTAGTGTATCATTGCCGCATCCGACGCGGTAGAGTCATCCTTCTGGAACATCGTGGACGAGCTAATAGAAAACCTGCGCGCCATTGTGGGCCGCGACGCGGTACTCGCAGACGCTGATGAGTTGCTCGTCTATGAGTGCGACGGTCTGCCGCAGCACAAACATCGGCCGCGTGCCGTCGTCTTCCCCTCTTCGACCGCAGAGACTTCGGAAATCATGCGCGAGTTGGCGCGCGCAAAGGTGCCCTTCACACCGCGTGGTGCAGGCACCGGATTATCCGGTGGCGCGTTAGCACTCAATCAAGGTGTTGTTATTGAAATGGCGCGCCTGCGCCAGGTTCTAAAGATCGATCCGGAGAATCGTCTTATCGTCGTCCAGCCAGGCATCGTCAACGCGCATGTCTCTCGCGCCGTTGCGCATCTTGGTTTGCACTACGTTCCCGATCCTTCCAGCCAGCCAACCTGCACAATCGGAGGCAACCTGGCGGAGAATGCCGGCGGCATACACTGTTTGAAATACGGGACAACAACCGATCATGTGCTCGGCGCGCGAGTAGTTCTTTCTAACGGAGACATTGTCGATCTAGGCGGCGCGGGCGCTGAACCAGTCGGCTACGATCTGCTTGGAGTGTTTATCGGCTCAGAAGGAACATTTGGCATCGCCACAGAGGCAACTTTGCGACTCGTGCCGATTCCGCCAACGGTGCGAACGCTGCTGGCGGATTTCGTCGAAGTAAACGATGCTAGTCACGCAGTCTCCGCGATCATCGCCGCTGGCGTAATGCCGGCAGCATTGGAGATGATGGATCACGAAATCATTCGCGCCGTCGAGCAGAGCGTCTTTGCTGCCGGTCTGCCAACCGACGCCGGTGCTGCTTTGCTGATTGAGCTTGACGGGATCGAGGCGGGAATCGAGAACGAGACTGAACAGGTCAAGAGTATTTGCCTGCAACACGGCGCGCGGAGTTGCCGGTCGGCGCGCGACGAAAATGAGAGAAAGAAACTTTGGGCCGCGCGGAAAGGCGCCTTTGGGGCGATTGGAAGAATCGCTCCTGATTCAATGATTCAGGACGCAGTCGTGCCACGATCGCGGCTGCCCGAAGTGCTCAATGAAACCTATCGCATCGCGTCGCGCTATCACCTGCGTATCGCCAACGTTTTTCACGCCGGAGACGGCAATCTTCATCCGTTGATCTGTTTCGACTCACGCTCGACCGATGAAGTTCGTAATGTCAAAGAAGCCGGACGCGAGCTGATGCAAGTTTGTGTGCGCGCGGGCGGCAGCATCACGGGCGAGCACGGCGTGGGTTTGGACAAGCGCGATCTTTTGCCGCTGATCTTTTCTGATGACGATATGGATACGATGTTAAGGGTGCGCGCGGCGTTCGATCCGTTGGCACTGATGAATCCCGGAAAGATCATTCCGACTCCACGAGGATGCGGCGAAGCGCGCGCTGTCGCAAGTCTCTCAGAGAATGGCGACGAAAGAGGCGACGCGGTGCTGGGAGCGCAGACGTCCCGTCTGCAGCAGCGAGGCGCAGCCTCGCTGAATGTAGTTCCACGACTGCCGGAAAGACTAAGCCTTTCCGCGCATGAGGGCGGCACAGCCGCGACAACAGAACGCAAAGTTAAGGCGGCCCTCAATGTTGATGCCGCTCGTCAGCGAATCGCGCAGATCGCAGGAGAGGAAAAGGTCGCCATGTCGGCGCGTCTTCCTGCTTCTTCAATAACAGTTAGGCCAAGTTCCATCGCGCAAACATGCGAGTTGATGCGGCTCGCATCCGGTGAAGGTTGGTCTGCGATTCCGGCTGGAGCCGGAACTTGGATTGATGCAGGCAATCCCTTGCGGTCCGCGAATTTGATTGTAAGCACCAGTCAACTGAATCGCATTATCGAACACGAACCAGCCGATCTGATTGCAACCGCCGAGGCGGGGGTTACGCTTCACGAATTCAACTCTGAGCTTGCTAAGCGCGGCCAGTGGCTGCCTCTCGATCCGCCCGACGATCTCCACGCGACGCTAGGCGGTGTGGTGGCAACGGGCTTGGCGGGACCGCAGCGCAGCGGCTACGGCGCCCCGCGCACCTTCGTCATCGGCATGCAAGTCGTGCTGGCGGATGGCAGGCAAATCAAGGCAGGCGGGCGCGTCGTAAAGAACGTTGCAGGCTATGACCTCTGCAAACTATTTACGGGGAGCTATGGCACGCTTGGGTTGATCGCCGATCTGACTTTCAAGCTGCGACCATTGCCGGAAATGACCAGAACCGTGCTGGCGCGGGGCTCCGTCGAACAACTTCTTTCGGGGGCAAAAGCGGTTATTGTCGGGCGATTGTTTCCCGTCGCGCTTGAACTACTGTCGCCCGCGTTCGCGCTCGAAGCGCAATTTTCAAGTGGCGGAGAAGCCGTACTCTTGATCAGATTCGCCGGTTCTGAAAAGGGAGTCATTTATCAAACTTCCCGCGCGACTGATTTGCTGAAGAGCCAGAGCCTCAGTGTGGCGCCGCTTGGGGAACACGATGCGGAGATGTGGCGCCGGGTGGCCGCAATGCCTTCACGTTTTGGCGACGGTTGCATCTGGAGGGCAGCTTGCAGACCAACTGATCTCGTCAGCCTTCTCAATGTCCCCGGGCACGGTGGGGTTGCGCCCGACGCTTCCAGGATGTGGCAGGCAAGTTTGATGGATGGACGTCTAAGAGTGATTGAGAACCCGGCGACGGATGGCGATGTTCTGGTCACGTCGCTCGTTCAGTTAAGAGCCGAAGCGCAGACTCTCGGTGGCTCGCTGGTTATTGAAAGCGCGCCAGTAAAGATCAAGAATAGCATCGATGCCTGGGGCGATCTCGGCGCGCGGGGAGAGTTGATGCGAAGGATCAAGCAACAACTTGATCCGGCTGACATTCTTTCGCCGGGACGCTTCGCAGGGATATAGCTTCGTAGGGGCGGACCTGTACTGTCCGCCCGGTCAACGGAACCTCGCAACAGAGCGGAGACACAGGTCCGCCCCAACAAGAAGAAGTGCCTAGTTCCATGAAAAACAAAAACATTCAACTTTCACACCGACTCTTCCTGGCCACTGTTCTGACAGTAGCGTCTGTAGTTACTCCGAGCTTGCCGTATTTTTCGGGAATGCCTCCAAACGCGTTCGCTGCTTCACGTGAACCTGTGCGTGCGCGGCATGGCATGGTGACCTCCACGAGCAGCCTCGCCTCGGAAGTTGGGGTCGACATTCTGAAACACGGCGGTAATGCTGTTGACGCGGCGATTGCCGTCGCTTTCGCCGAGGCGGTGACGCATCCATCCGCCGGAAACATCGGCGGCGGCGGGTTCATGATGATCCGTTTGAAAGACGGCAAAACCACCGCGATTGATTATCGCGAAATGGGTCCAGCCGCCGCGACGCGAAATGTTTATCTCGATAAAGACGGCAACTTGATCAAAGGCGAAGGCTCGTCAACCGTCGGTTATCGCGCTGCGGGCGTGCCGGGAACGGTGCGAGGCATGGAATTGGCTTTAAAGAAATACGGCTCAGGCAAACTGACCTGGTCACAGTTGATTGAACCGGCGCGACGCCTGGCGGCGGAAGGTTTTCCGCTCACTTACTCGGATGCCCGATCATTGCGCAACGACAGCAAACTCCTTGACCCTTATGAAGACAGCCGGCGCATCTTCCTCAACAGCGGAAATTTCTACAACGAGGGCGACACTTTGCGTCAGCCGGAGCTGGCCGCGACATTCGAGCGGCTGCAAAAGAATGGCCCCAACGAGTTTTATGAAGGCCAGACGGCGCGTTTGATTGCCGACGATATGAAGCACCACAAAGGTCTGATCACGTTGGAAGATCTGCACAACTACGTCGCCAAGGAGCGCGAGCCGCTGCATTCGACCTATCGCGGTTACGAGGTCATCTCGATGCCGCCACCTTCGTCGGGCGGCGCCGTCCTGATCGAGATGCTGAACATTCTCGAGGGTTACGATCTGCGTGCGCTTGGCTGGTCGTCTTCTGATCGCTATCACCTGATGACTGAGTCGATGAGACGCGCGTTTGCCGATCGCGCCGCGTACATGGGCGATGCCGATTTCGTCAAAGTGCCGGTCGCGGGCATGATTAATAAGCAATATGCCGCCAGTCTGCGCAACTCGATCAACCTGGACCATGCGTCAACCAGCGCCGAAGTGCGAGCAGGCAAACCGATGGGATTCGAGTCGGAAGAAACCACGCACTTCACGGTCGTAGATGCCGCCGGCAACGCAGTCGCCAACACCTATACCTTGAACGGCGGCTATGGTTCCGGAGTGGTGGCAAAAGGAACGGGCGTCCTGCTGAACAACGAGATGGACGACTTCGCTGCCAAGCCCGGCGTGCCCAACGCCTATGGTTTGATCCAGGGCGAGAACAATTCTGTTGGCCCGCGCAAGCGACCACTCTCCGCGATGACGCCAACGTTTGTGCTGCGCAAGGATGGCTCGCTCTGGTTCGCGGTGGGCAGTCCCGGCGGTCCGACAATCATCAACACCGTGCTGCAAGTGATGACGAACATCATTGATTATGATATGAACATCCAGCAGGCGGTAGACGCGCCCCGCATACATCACCAGTGGCTCCCGGATGAACTCGTCTACGAGCCCTACGGTCTTTCGCTCGATACGAAACGCGCACTTGAATCACGCGGCCATAAACTTATAACCAGGCCTCGTTACATGGGCGATGCTGAGGGGATCATGATCGAAGAAAAAACGGGCGTGCGTTTGGGCGCGAGCGATCCGCGCGGAGCGAACAGCGCGGCCGTGGGGTATTGATGCGACTATCGACGATACACCCGCGACGACAGCAAGCCTTCGTTCATCTGATCTCTCGTCTTGCATTTTTACCGAATCATGAGCGCACCGCGACTGGCCACAACACTTGCCGCTGAAGAACAGAAGATCCTCGCCTGCATACATTGCGGCCTGTGTCTTGAAGCTTGTCCGACCTACGTTGCGACGGGCGATGAGAATGACGGCCCGCGCGGGCGCATCTACCTAATGCGCGCCGTCGAAGAGGGGCGACTCGCCACCAACTCGCCTTCGTTCGAACGTCACATCGATCGCTGTCTCGGTTGTAGAGCGTGCGAAGCGGTTTGCCCTGCGGGCGTTGAATACGGACAATTGCTCGAGGCAGGGCGGGCTGAGATTTTCCACTCGACAGAACGGCGAGGTGTAACTTACAAGCTGCTGCGTCTGGCGCTGCGCCACATCTGGCTGCATCCAGCGCGGCTCAGATTTGCCTTTGCGTGCGGACGCGTCGCGCGAGACGCCGGATTGGTGCGCTTGCTTCTGAAATCAAAGCTGCCGCGACTTATTTCGCGCCGTTTTGAATTTGCACTCGCTCTGTTGGCGAGTTCATCACCCGCAATGGCGGTCGCCAGGCGCGCGAGTGCCAGTTCCACGACGGGTGAGGATCAAGAGACCTCGGTATTGTTATTCAAAGGCTGTGTCACGGATGGCCTATTTGCGCGCGTCAACCAGTCCACCGCGCGGGTTCTGGAAGTCAACGGTCTCGCTGTGCGCGCGCCCAAAGAGCAGGTTTGTTGCGGCGCGCTTCATGCTCATGCAGGTGACCTTGAAGGCGCGCGCGAACTTGCGCGCAAGAATGTCGAAGCATTCAACGATAAAAGCCGTGCGCCGATCATTACGAATGCCGGCGGATGCGGGGCCATGCTCGTTTCTTACGCGCACCTGTTGGCAGATGACGAACGGTTTGCAGAACCCGCTCGCGAATTCAGCGCGCGTGTTCGGGACCTCAGCCAACAGTTGCAAACGTCGGCACTCAAAGAAGGCGCGCGGCTCGACGAAGCGAAGATCACCTACGATGCTTCGTGTCATCTGATCTATGGCCAGCACGCGGGTGATGCGCCTTTGCAAATGCTCAGCGCGATTCCCGAGCTCGAATTTGTTCCTCTTGAAGGAAGCGAGCGCTGCTGCGGGGGCGCCGGTGTTTACA
>WNGK01003142.1_pt1 | contig 19294 bp, 16 predicted proteins | sample 5400601 | NCBI WGS metagenome assembly WNGK01 (sample SAMN13153376, study PRJNA577476) | soil metagenome | isolation source: 60 cm soil or saprolite under Garry oak tree replicate 1 | place: USA:California | collected 2016-06-15
TCACGCAGCGTCGGTCGCGAGGCGGCATCTATCAACGTCTGGAACTCGGCCCATGATTGACATGTCCAAAAACTCCAGAGGATGCACATCAAACAAAACACCGCCCCGGCTTCTAATCCAAGGATGAACCGCCGGCGCAGGGTGACCCGCGAGGGGGTGAGAGTTCGCTTCCGACCCCGAGTAGTCTCGTAAATCGCAGTGACCAGCACAAGCACGGCGAGGATCATCCAGAAGGAGAAGTCCTTCCAGTTGAATAAAGGCGTACCCCGAATCCAAAACCATTGCCACGAGTGCAGCAGCCAAGTGGCGAGAAATGTCGCCAGCGTGGCCACCGACATCGCCGGGAGCGTCCCCATTTTGCGCAAGGCGAAATGTGTCGGATAGAAGAAGAGCTTCATCACGAAGTCTTTCCAGTAGATATTAATGCGGCGCCAAACATTAGTGAAACTCGAAGCCAAGAGATATAGATGATGTGTTTCAGGAAGATTAAAGCCAAACATGTGCAACAGACCGACGATCAGGTGGAAAGTTCCCGAGATACGCAGGTACAGCAGGTACATGCCTAGCATGCATCCCGCTACATCGAGTGCAGATGACAGCTTGTAAACGTCCAGCGGCGCAAACTGGTATATTACCCGATACAACAATAGCTGGATTACTCCGCGGAACATCCACTTGAGTCCAGTTTGGTAGACGCGCGGCCAATCTTCGTTGTAGTAGGTCGAGCAGAAGGTCTTGTAATCCACTACCGGAAACAGCGGGAAACAAACATTTGGCAACAGAAAGAAATATGATATCGCGCGTGACAGGCTGAAAGGCGCTGTGCGATGCTTCAGGTCATAGAGATAGACCATCAATCGGAACATGAACATCGAGCCAAGGAAGACCCACATTTCAGTAACGTCAGGAAACCACTGACTATTCGCCCGCAAGAAGGCAAGCCCGGCGCCGACGACCGCCACCAACCCGACGCGTGCCACAAATCGGATCGGGAGGTGACACAGCCCTATCAGACCAAGCCCGATCCCAATCAGTGTTAGCCCAGGAAACAGATGGTAGAGAAAGCCAGTCGTTGTGATTTTGCCAGTCAGCCACCCCATCCACACGTTGGGACCCAAGTGGCCGACGCTTGTGATGACTGCCACAAGCGACAAGATGGCGAAGGACGGAAGCCGAAATCGCTGCGGCAGGAGATGATGAATGATGAAGCCGACAAATGCCAACCACATCAGTCGTGATAGCAGCTGGCTTTCCAGCTGCCAATAATCGACGACCATGACAATCAATGCGAATTGCGCGACAATCGCAAAAAATGGAGCCAGTGCCGCGAAGCGTGGTCGCAGCGTGCGGCGCGCGACAGGCGCTTCAACACCGCGGGCCTTTGTTTCACCAACTGGTTCGGAAGTTAGGGTCTTGGTTAGCATGTGAGTTTAGTGGTAGAAAACGACCGTGATTGGTGTCCGCTAAAGTGTCTTTGGTATTTGGCGCGTTACTTAACGATTTACTAATTCGACACAATCCCTACCGGCTTCGCCCAGATGCGCTTCTGACGGGCTTGCCTGATGGCAGTGACGATAAATTTCGGCAAGATCGCTTTGGATGTTAGCCTAAGCCACTTTTTGCAACGTATAGATCCACGCCACACCGCAGCGTAAACATCGGCGCCGATACAATAGATGGCACCAACGGCATTTGATCCCTTGCCAATTTCACATCGAACCTTCTCAGTCAGATCAAAACCTTTAGTTAAAGAGTAACCGTACTTGGCGAATTCCGGCTCGTACTTTCCAGCAATGTAGCGGTAATACCCTCTAAAAGGTGACCTCGTCAAGAAATGCGACCACAGGTCAAAGTACTTCTTGCTGTAAACTGCGCTTGTTGTTTCCATCGCACGCTCCGGAACCCGGTAAAAAACAGGGGGATTACGCCACTCAACCACGATACGAAAGCTATCTTCTTTTGGTGGTTCCGGTACGCGTGTGCCGATAAATGCTGCAATTTCCTGATGGTATTTACCAGGATTCTCCACGTAATCTTCGTAAGTCAACTCGTATACGTGGTTCAAATATTTTTTGTCCTGTTCAAAAAGCTTATGGCAGTGCAGCCAATGCTCAAACGTTCTATAGAGTGGGGTTAGGCACCCCTTCCACTTCCGAATCGCCATACTCACTGGCAACGGATGACGCCTGATAGCGATAAAGTAGGAGTTTGGGAAAGCTGCTTGCAAAAACCGTGTCATGAGAAGATTGGCTGGGGTTTTTTCCACGAAAATAGTCTTGCTGTTGTCCCAGTAAGCATGCCAACTTGCCCGAAGCTTGGCCACGTTTTCCCGGGTGAACAAGGCCGACGTTTCTGTTCGGTGTGCACGCGGATCAAACCCGAATCTACTCATGCCGCCGTACTCGGCATCGACGGGATAAACATCCTGCAGAAACTGTCCCTCGTCCTCGGATTCGCCTGTATTCTTGAAGCCGGTGCAGTTTTCCAGTCTCGCAACATTGCGGCCTAAGACGCTCGTGCCACTTCGCTGCAGACCACAGACAAAAACATACTTATAGTCCTTGCTGTCATTTTTCGCGATCGTATCTTCTTTCATGGGTTCCTTTTTAAACATCGGACCGTTTCAAGGAGATGGATTGCTACCTGCCGCTGCGAACTAAAGATGCAGATGTAGGCAACAGCCGTCAGCAGTCCAACCGGCGCGCAGATGAGCACTTGAGCGACTGGGATAAGGTTCTCCACCTGGGTCAGCGTCAACCAAGCGCCACAGAACACAACAATCCACAGGCAGATGCCGGAAAAATACCGCCCACAAATCATCTGCTCGCACTGGATCCCGCCGTCCTACTATAAAATATGAAATAGGCAACCGAATTAATGGACCTGAAATGGAGAACGCCATTGCTACTCCCACCGGTCCGAAGGGCAACCCAACAACGAACGAAAAAGCGGTGACAAGAGCGTTGATCGACCCTGCAGCCAGCATATCACGGCCGCGCCCTTGACTTGTAAACAGCCAAGCCGACGCGCCTGCAACTGGAACGCCAAGTGCCGCAAATGGTGGACCCTCCAAAAATGATGGCCGCCTGCTCCCAGTTGCGTCCCAGCAACACAAGTGTCAACGGGTGGGCCAGCGCCAGAAATAAGCCAGTGAAAAAGAAACCCTATTAATGCGACGGCCTCATAAAGGCGGAGAAACGTCGTCCGATACCGGTTGGGCTGGCTTTGTAGTCGGGATAATGTCGGCACAAAAACAGCGTTCACCGGACCAAGAAATTGTTCGATCGGCCGCATCAGCAAGGCGCTTGCCCTCGAGTAGAGCCCCAGAGAAGCAGGTCCAAAAAACCGGCCGATCAAAACGTTATCCATTCCCCGAGCCAAGTAGAATATAAGCTACTAAAAGTCACGTGGGCAGCGAAACGTAGTAACGGCCTGATTCCGCTGCGCCGGCTGGGCAGTCGCGGGCGCCATTGAAACACCGACCAGGTAAGCAAGAGGCCGGTGGCCTCCATCGACAGGGGCTGAGCCCACCAAAGACCAATAGCCGTATCCGACAAGTCCAAAATCCCGCGGTGTTAGCAGTCGTGCCGGGCTCACTGTGGACGCCAGGCTTAACGCAAACTTTGCCGTCGGAGGCTGACATTGTGACGGCCACGCTCGAGATCGTGCGCCCCCAAAGATTTGTCAGGAGATGCTCTGTTTTAAAGTGCTCTCGGTTGCGATCCTCGTCCTTTGTCCGCAGCAAATGCGCCGCCGAAGCAATAGGTGCGATTCTACTGGCAAAGCTATGAGGATTTTCAATGTTCATCGGAATCGGTGAGAGCGTCAGACTGCGGATTTCACGCCACAATTCCCAGTCGCAGTTGAAAGGTTCTGACGTTCCAAGTGAAAGAAGGCTTTATCCCAAGATCTCATGACAGAGGATTTCCACCGGTTGTAATATTGCCGGGTCCGCTTGGTCACGGTCCAACCGAAGACTTTCTGCATCCAGGAGTACTTCCAGGGCAATCGCGGAATCTCCAATTGCCCGCCGAGGATTGCAGCTAGCTGTTGCAGTTGCTTAACGAAAACAACCTGCTCTGGGTAGAACCGAAGAAACCGGCGTTGCAAGTAATTCAAACATGCTGCTCTGACCCGCTCACTGTCTTCCAAAGAGCGAACATAACCGACGTGTAATTGCATTGAAAGGAACTGCGATATTAATTTCTTCTCTGATTCATCGATGCTACTCAAACTGCCCGGACCTGACGCGCGATAAAACACTTTCGCGTCCGGCACAAACCGGATAACATCGCTTGCTAAGATGAGCCGGCCAAAATATTCTCCGTCATCATCCAAAGATAGTCGCGTATCCCAAAGTCCGGCAGCGTCAGTCAATTCGCGAGGCACGAGCCAAGTCGCGGGCGGCATGTGCAGATTCTGCCCGAGCTTGCGTATGAGCCATTCAACCGGTGAAAGATCGCACCAAAGCGGTGTGGGAACGAAGCTGGCCCTATCGATCCGGTAATAGAACCGTCCCCAGGCGGAGGAAAAGAGCGTCCGGTCATTTCCGCACCGTTCTAATGCCTCAACCTGCTTGGCAATCTTATCGCGAGCCAAAAGATCATCCGCGTCCAACCACTGAATGAACTCGCCCTGACTGAGCGCCAAAGCGCGATTCCTTGCTGCCGAAGCGCCCTGATTGTCCTGCGCGACAACGGAAACATTTTTTGAGGCAAACTGTCCTGCGATCGAAAGCGTTTGATCGCGGGAGCCATCATCAACCACAATGATCTCCGTTCTTGGCCAAGTCTGCGCCAGCGCTGACCGTATCGTGTCAGCGATCCAGCGCTCTGCGTTGTAAGCGGGGATTAGAATTGATACCAGAGGTGTCATCAGAGGCCAGAGATCAGAAGTCAGATGTTACATGTTAGCGAGGACGGAGAAGATCCGTGTAAATCGCGGTCGTGATAGTGGCTACTTTACTCCATGAATATCGCTCATTTGCGTACTCCTTGATCTCGGCTCGCCGCGCTTCAAGGTTGTGGAATAATTCGCTCTTGAAGTAGTTGTCGATCTTAGCAACCAGATCGGATGAATCCCGTGGCTTGAACACAAAACCGGTTTTGCCTTCGATGATTTCTTCTTTCAGGGATCCAACGTCTGCCACGATAGCGGGTAGTCCGAAACTATATCCCAGAAAAATCACTCCACTCTGGAATACCTGCGTGTACGGGAGAACGAGAACGTCAGCAGCTTTGAAATATAATTCCGTCTCCTCGTCTGGAACATGCTCGATTCTTGGAATGACCCGGTCACGAACACTGATGTCTTCTATGAGCCGCTCGATCCCATTCCAATAGACTTCGTTCCACTTCGGTTTGCCCGCGATAATTAGCCGGTAGCTTCGGTCCGACTTCAGCAGTTCAGCAAAAGCCGCGACCAGGTATTCCAGTCCCTTGTAAGGCGCAATTTGTCCGTAACAAAGCAGCGTTTTATCCTCACTCGAAATTCCCAGTAGTCGCATCGCACCGGCCGCGCTTAGCTCCGTATTTGGAACCGTATTATTAATTCCAAAGGGAATCACTGTTACTTTTTCTTCGCTGATACCGAAGTCGGTGACCAGATCAGCCTTCATTCTTTGAGTGTGAACCAAAATGTGGTTCACCAGCCGGTATTGAATTTGGAGCGAGAACCGATTAAGCAAAGAATCGCTGCCGTCGCGTTTGCTAGCATTCACGTTGTGAGCGGTGAATACCACCTTTTTTCCGAGCAGCCTGTAGTAGAGAATCAGTAGCGTTCGATCGAAGAATTCGAATTTATTGTTCCACAGGATATGAAAGATTTGCGAGCGGGCTTTGGCAGCATAGATAACCAGGCGCGCGTAATACGTCAGCACCCGGGTTATTTTCCGCGCCAAACTGGTATTCGGATGCTGGTCTCCACGCAAATTGAGAAAGTTGATCCGACGATTGTTTAACAACTCGGGTAAACTCAAATCGTCGCTGCCAATAACATCCAAGGTCACGCCACCTGAAGTGAACGCTTCTGCCAAGCCCAGCACATAGGGTCTATCATCGCCGCCGGTGAGCACGGTAACGTGATATTTCATTGAGGGTTGAGGGTTGAGAGTTGAGGGCTGGAAAGGAGATTGAGCGTTGCTGGCGGCGTCCAACCGCTCCAGTCGTTCGGGCAAACAGGTGGAGGGCGCCGCGCTGTCGGCGCCCAAAGATTTGGGACACGACGGAGCGTGTTCCTCCAGTTTTTCAGACCGCGAGTCGCTTACGAAGCCCGAGCTTGTCATTTGACGGTAATGTGATCGCCAACAGGAATCGCGACATCCAGCTGAGTCATCACGGCGCCGAGCACCTCATCTACGCCGATAGCCGTCGTTGCACGCTCATCGTATCCCCGCTTGTAAAAGAATTCCTCGAGAAGTGGCGAAACTAATTTTTTCTGAATGCCATAATCGTAAATCTCCCACGGACTCGTGCAAGTAAAGAGAGTGACGCATCTCGTACCAGTTCCAAGGGCTAAATGCATGGGCAAACTATCGCCGCCGACTAAGCACCGGTGGTTCTGAACGTCCGACAGATGTTCCAGGAGCGACGGGCGCTTCGGCAGCACATTGACGATTAGCCCTTGATCTTCGAGCCGTCGTTTTAGCTCATCGTAATAAGCCCACTTCTTCATCGGCCAGACGTGACCGGCATCGGCTGCTATAGCAACATCGCCTGAGAGCCCTGTTTCGATCGGTTCCGGAAGCAAGTACGGCTCTCCCGCAAAGCGCAAGCCAAGGCCATTAAAAATCATATCCTGATAGCTTTGCCGGTTGAGAAATTTCAGGCGATCAGCCTCATGCCGGCCGTATGAACTGATGAGACTAAGGTCAAACCAGCATCTGGAATTTTCTGTGTAACGCAATGAGTTGTTAGAATCGACGTAAGCACCAAAGATTTCTTTACATCGCAGCGTTTTCAGAAACTGTCCAACATCTAGCGTATCTTCCAAATTTATGCCGAGGTCGTAACGAGTATCTAATGCCCTCTCCCGTTCTTCCCAGGAAAAGCAGCGTAGATCACAATTCAAACCCTCAAGCAAAACGGTATTTTTAGAGGCGGTCAGCCATGTGACTTGCCCCTTTAGCCGGCTTAGCAGCGGCGTCGTCCGCACGACGTCACCGGTAGCACCAACCTTGACGATTAAGGTGTTCACAGTCGGAATCTGTCGAACTATTAATACAAGCCCTGCTCGGGTGCTTTCCCCGTGGGCAAAACGGCAACATCTGATTGCCGCCTCCGCAAGGCGATTATGGCCATTTTATCCTCGTGATCCAATCCCAGCAGCCAGAATCCCAAAGTCGCCGTAATCAAGAATGCTATTCCGGCCAATGGTATAATCGTAAAGGGACTGTAGCCGACATTAGATAACCAGCTGCGCAGCAGGTATCCAATCAGCCCAGCTCCGCCAATTGCGAAAACGCCCTTAAGGTATTTCAGATTGTGGGCTCGCAAACCGAACAGCATATAAACCTGGACGAGCTTAAGGCCATTAATTGTAGCAATACTAACGGCCGTCGCGATTGCAGCACCAATTAGTCCCATTGTTGGGATAAGAACAAGGTTGAGTAGGAAATTGAATGCTACCATCGAAATTGTATTGGCGAGCTCCCATTTTTGTTTGCCCGTCATCGTGAGCAGAATCCCAGTGGGGCCTGTACCTGCGTTAGCGAGGTGCCCCGCTGCAAGAATCAGCAAGGCGGTAGCGCCCGCTGTGAAACCTTTCCCAAAAAGATGTAGTAGTTCAACTCGAAAAATCGCGATGCAAGCGAATATAATAAGACCAGAATAGCACAGCCATTTTGTGACAGTCTTGAACAATGCCTCGGTCAACTCGTGGTCACGCGTTTCAGAGAACTGCGAAAACAACGGCCCCACGATCGGAAGCACAATTCCGAGTCCAAGCAGCACGAAAGAAGACACCTTCACGGCGACTGAATAAATTCCCACATCTCTTGCGCTGGCGAAGTGACCTAGCATTATTGTATCCATCTGATGCAAAAGCTCGTAGCCTATCCCGATAAAAAACAGAGGCATTGAAAGGCGCAGATAGTCCCTAAAGATATTATCTGCTACGGGCTCGATTTTAGGAACCTTTGGATAGCGTCGAATTACGAATAAGACAAGGCAAAGAACCGCGGCGAGCTGCGCGAGAATGCGGGCCGCAATCGTGCCGTAAAGCCCTGGGTAAACGAATCCGATCAGGGCCAGCAAGGCTAAGAAGATTGCTGGAGACAGGATATTCGTGATTTTCGACGCAAAATCGACGCGTTTGGCCGCCGTAACTGCGCCCGATAAGAACCTAAACAGGACCAGGACCGGGACCTGTAAACTAAATACACGCATGACGTTCGTCATTCCTGGGGAATGGAAATAATACGTCGCCAGGGCTGGCGCCCCCAACAGGAGAGCCACGGAAAGAGCCAGCGAAATCGCAATCACCACACGGCTGCTTCGAGCCAGCAGAGTTCTACTGCCGTTTCCTCCATGGGTTTCTAAAACTGGGAGGTAGCGTAGCAATCCCCCATCCAGTCCGAGCAGGCAAAAGGTAGTCAGAAGTTGCACGACCACTGAGCCAAGCCGGAACTGGCCGAGCCCGGCCGTGCCGAGAAGTCTGCTAAGAAGAATCGTCGAGGCTATCGCTAAAAGGAATGACGCGCCCCTGCTCACCAACACGACTGCACCTTGTCGACTTACCTTACTCAGTACTGATCCAATAGTCGTCGGCAGCATTGATCCAACAGTTGTTGAAGCGGCGTTCACACGTTTGGTCTAACCGGCCCGTTAAGAGCTAGCTTCAATTCCGGCGACCGCAGGCGGGCGAGTCGATGGCCACGGCACTTCAAATCCAAGCATCTCCTTTAAGGGGCCCTGATTCTTCACGATAATACGCCGAAATAAAATCCTTTGTAGAACAAGCTATCGTCACTGTTCCGTTTCTGGTGACGTTCGGCTTCTCGTAGCTAGCATCTACCTTGCGTAGAATCCGCCGCGATATCTGTTTTCCAATCCTAAATGTTCCGATTGAGCGGACGGTGAGGCCTGGTGATCACAACCTCACTGCTATTCGAGCCGAACTTGCCTGTTGCTTGAGGCCCACTCAGTTTATCCTTGGACGGTCGCCATCGGAGACGTACGATCTTTGGAAGTGCCGCCAACGCCACCAAAGTCTAACATCACGAACTACGTGGTAAGCCTCGTAAGCCAATCTTTCCGGAACTGAGAGCACGGTACGATTTACTTCCCTCAGAATGCGCCAGCTTAGTCGTGCCTTACCCCGAATTGTGCGCATCTCGTCCACCCAGCTCGAAACCCGGCCTTCCAGAAGCTCATTCAAGCGCTCGGTGGGCTCCAGCAACCGATCTGCAATGTACCATTGGACCACCTCCGGAATCTCAGGGTTGTGCCCAACGAGGCTGTGGGTTCCATGCACCTTTGTCTTCATGAATTTCGCCGGGACAGCCCACGGGGTCCCGGCCCCGATATGCCGTAGAATGCCGTTGACGTAAGTCTCCGGATCATCGCGAAGCCGATCGAAGAAATCGATATGCAATGCATCCCGTCCAAACGCGTTGGACCAGATTTTTATGGTGCGATGGTAATCCGAAGGTAGTCTGTTGCGAGCTCGCTCGACTTGGCGCACAAAGTCAATTGAACTAACTTTGCGGACATCCCTATGGTCTAGATATCCAAATTCGAGAAGCGCTTGAGACCACACCCGTTCGATAGGGTGACGCAATGTCAGAATAATGCGCAGGGCTGGCAGCAAATTCGCGATTCGATTAACCTGCCACGCTTTCAGCCGGGAATACACAGGTGAAATCTCTCCACGGACTGGCCTCGGCCCAAGTCCATCCTCCGATTCAAAGTGCGCTTCGTACCAATCCAGATCGTGCTGCAGCATCCGACGCATAAAAAAGAAAGACATTTCTTTACAATCGCTTAATCGTATATCGGGATGGCACTTCAACACTTGGTAAAGCCAGGTCGAGCCGCACCGAAAGGAACCGATTCCCAGAAAGGTTGGCGGACTCCTGCGGACAGAATTGCGCTCCCTAGGCAAACTTATCTCTCTTTTTCGAAGTTTCATCGTTTCCAGTTTAAGGAGAATCCACACAGTCAAAATCTATAACCGTACATCTGTAGATCTCCAGAATACGCAAGCGTTACTGCGAGCTCCGCAACGCGAGAGTAGAAAGACCTATAATCCCAGTTGACCCTTTCATCGGTCCGGTTGACCACAGGTATGTCTGCTTTAGAGCCCATTCCCGCTTTTCTGAATACCTCACTTAAATCCGCCTCAATGCTCTCGTATCGCATCACCACATCCACTCCGCGGGTATGGTCAGCAAACATGGAGGGAGGAAATCCTAAGAGCCGCTTGATAAGTTTCCTGTAGGATACTTTGAGCACCCAGCGATTGAACGAATGCGCTCGAGCGTATCTCATATTCTTGGCGTACCCGGGAAGGCGATTCACCCAGGAAGCGGAATCGCCAAGCAGCGGCTGGTATTTTGAGCGCTGCTTGAAATATAGCGATACGAGACTGTCAAATGGATTGCGAACGGCCGCTACCTTCAGTAGGGACTTTGCTTCTTCCGGAGTTAGAATTTTATGCTTGAGGAGGTCTGATAGGGTGCTGTGCTTCTTATCGACAAGGATCAGGCCGCGCGAGTCCAGAATATCATCAGAAGGGATGAATTCCCCGCCAAAACGCTCGCAGAGCAGCTCCCCTATTGCTGTACAAGCCGTCCGCGGAGTCATTATGAACAAAAGATTGTATTCTCTACAAATGATCGCCATTAATCGTTATCTCGAGCGCCTAGCTGAGCCTCGCCGGCTAAGCGGCGCCGTCGTATTGCTAAATCGGAGCTGGCGCTGTGCGTGATATTGCAGGCGCAGGCTGTTCACGGTCAGAAGGAAGGTCATGCAAAAGAAGACGGTCAACCGCGTCGAGTGTGAGCACCGCGTCGATTTCGTGCACGTAATTCCTGCGACCATTTATATGTTGATGAGCCAGGGTTTCGAGAAAACCGGAATTCCAGAAAGGGCTGCTGCGACGGGTCTGGACCTCTTTGAGAGCCTCCGCGATATAGTCGGCCAGTTCTTGTCCGAACCATCTCCGGTAGTGCAAGAATTTATGCCACCCGAAAAGCCTTGCGGTGGAGTCGACCCAATCGAAAAGACGATCGAACGGCGACAGCCAGTGCGGCAACCCTTCGGCGTAAAGATAGTCCAGCTTACAAACAGCCTTGGAAAGGATGCGTCTTGGCACCATGTCTAACCCATTGGCCTTCCCCACTACCCCCATGTCGGTAGGAATACGTGTCAGGACTTGGCTATTGTTCTCAACAAGCGACCAGGCCGTAAGGGGTGACTTTCGGAGGCTCTCCGGAACTCGATAGGCAAGAGCGACGATTTCGTTATCGAGATAAGGGGTTCGAAAACTGACCTGCGAACGGCTTGCTGCCGGAGTTCCAAATCGCTTCTGCGGTATCTCACTAAAGGCTGTAAAGGTCACCGGATGTTGACTATTGCGTTTCCACTCCTGTGCAAGGGAATTCAGAGACTGGCCCAAGTCCGGATTCACAAGGCCGGGTGAAAGGCGGAAGGGCTTAAACATGGATACTCCTCTCAGAATTTCACCGCCGAAAACAGCGGTTAGACGTACGGGAGCTAACTGGCGAGCCTGTCTGTTCAGGTAGATCTCATGAGCACCCAAAGTCCCCAGACAACCGTCGGTGACGTAAACCGTTCGGTCAGCATACGACGCAAAGTTCGAGAAAAAATCTGCGCCTAGGCGGAGAATCTGATGTTCCAGGCCACATACCTCTGCCACCCGCCCCGCCAGTCGAGCATCCAGCGTGTCTTGTTTCTGGCCTGCGAAAGTGTAGCAAACCGGCTTTGCTCCCCCCTTGGGCAGGCAGGCCATAATCATCCGGCTATCTAGGCCGGCGGTCAGAGAAATGCCAATCCTTGAGTCCGATTCAAAATATCGTGGTAAGACTCTTTTGAATGTTTCTTGAAGCTCAGCCCCGAAGGACTTGGCTGGAAGGAGGGGTTGAGACTCCCAGGCCTCCGGGGAAAAATATCTCTTCTTCTGACACTCTCCGTTTTCAAAAGACCACACCGATGCTTCGGGAAGCAATTGAACGTCTCGAAATAAAGTTCGCTGCCCCAACGTGCAACCGAAGGTCAAAAACTGAGCGACGCCGTCTCGATCAAATGCTCTTAGCTCTGGCAGAACTCGAAGTAGCGCCTTGGCTTCGCTGGCAAAATAGGTCGCATCCTTGGTCTCATTCCAATAGATGCGTTCAACACCATAGCGATCATTAAAGAGGAATGCCTTGCCTTGTCTCTTGTCAATTAGAAGCCCACTAAACAAGCCGTTCAGGTTTTCAAAGAAGCGATTCCCTTCTTCCTCGTACAGATGGACCAGGCAACTGCCGACTGCCTGCCCAAGCTCATGTCCTTTTCGCCTGAGACCGGTTCGCGTTTCGGGATCCACAAAGCACTCGCCTGAAAAGAGAAGCACAATATCTCTTCGCTCATTGAAGTAAGGCTGCCCTGTAGCGAAGGAATTTTCGTGGGCCACCCAACCCGCGTAAATCCCCATCTCGGGCACCGAGTACATGCCCGAATCATAGAAAGACTCGTGCTCCATGGAACTCGCCATGGATTTCACAAGAACCTGACATTCTTCAGGCGGTCTCTGACTGACTATTCCAACGATGCCAGGCATATTGAGATTACGGGACAGAGATCAGAGGTCAGAAACAGGCGGACAGGGAAAGGATTCGAACCTCCGATACGACTTGCGTCGCATAGCAGGCCTTGCGAGCTGCTGCCTTAGATCACTCAGCCACCTGTCCTTAACTTCCTATTTTACTCAGCCTTCCTTAACTTCGACAATGTCACGGTGCGCGGGCAATTGCTAACAAGTTGTCGCGGAAACGCGGGACCAAGAATAGCGGATAGCCAATCCATGACATAATCCGGAAGACTGTATTGATTGGAGAGTGGTGCATTTGGCAATGCTCTATGCGACAATCCTTAAATCCAGCCTTCTCAAATTGCCATTGGAGGTGATCACGGCTGTATTCAATCACGTGCCCCAAATAACCCTTGTCTGCCTTGTCTTCCGGCATGCGAAAATAATCGTGGATGCGGAAGCCCAGAGCAAAGTAGAACAAGTTGCGTAACCGATAGAAGTTTGGCGTTGAGCAAATTACTATACCATTCGGCTTAAGTGCTCGCCTCAATTTTTCCAATACAATATGACCTGGCAGAGGCAGATGCTCGATTACTTCGGAGAAAAAGATGATATCAAATCGCGCCACAAGCGGCTGCCCGGTTTTGCAGAGATTCCACTGAACCGTTTCGACACCCTGGCTTTCCAAATAAGCAAAGCGGGGCGGACGAAGATCAGCCACACAGGCACGATCATTCCATAGCTTCTTACATAATAGAGCCAACTGTCCTCCACCGATGTCCAGTACATCCATAGGAATGGGCGATGCTAAATCATAAAACCGTTTGATAAGTCTTTTGTAACGCGAGCGGTAGCGAAAACAATAATCAGGTGCTCCCGAACCACCAAATAAGGACAAACGAACTCTAAATATACCGAGTCGAATTTTTTGGCATCCCATGCACGTGCCATAAGAGCGACTCCTCTAAAAAGGTGGGCTAACAATTCTGTGGGTGCAGCCTCTTCGGGGGCGGGAAATCGGGCTTCGGACCTCTCCGTACCGCCCAACGGAGAACCTGAGTAATGGCCTGCGCCTTCGCGTCCCATGTAAAGTTTTCCCGCGCATATGCCATACCCCGCTGCTGCAACCCCTCAACAAGACCTCGATCCCGTGCGAGGTCAGCCAGAACCTTTTCGATCTGACAGACGACATCGCCTTCGTTGGTTAGAGACACCTTGTAGCCAACTTCCGGATGAACAGTATCCCCGGGTCCGCCAAAGTCCACGACGATTGGTACCGCACCCATCGCTAGAGCTTCAACGACCACAGCGCCCCCAAACTCGTGAATTGATGGAAAGATCATCACATCCGCCGCCCGCAAGCGCTGCATGGTTTCACCATGGCGTAGCTTCCCACAGAATTTGACAACTTTCTCTATTGCAAGCGTTTTGGTGAGTTGCTCAAGGCGGTCCCGCTCCGGGCCGTGGCCGACGATGGTGAAGCGGGCCAGGTCTCTTTGCAAAAGGGAAGCCGCCGCCCGCAACGCGAGATCGCAAGCCTTGTAGGGGACGAGCCCACCGACGAAGATCAGTTCAAGCTTTTCCTCGCGCGGCGAGTTGCGTGGTACACCGGCGAGAAAGGAGCAGCTGATGCCGTTCTCCGGGACGAAGAAAAGCTTCTCGCGATAGGCTACGAACTCGGCATAAGTTTGCGAGGAGCCTGCGATGATGGCCGCCGCGTTGCGATAGGTAGACCGGGCGAAAGGCATAAGACGGTACAAGTTCCTCAGGTTGGAGATCCACTCCTTCTGCCTTTCGGCCTGGCTGAAACCTGGTGGCCACGGCAGACCACCATTAATCGGCCCGATTACAAAGGGTATAGGACCCCGTCGTAGAAAGTAAGCGAAAGGACTTGGCAAGACCGAGCTTACGGGCGAGAGACGTAGGACCACATCGAAGTCGCCCGCCATAATTCGCGTCCGCATGTGCCGCCAGACGCGCCATTCAAACGCCAGAAAAAAAATGTAATTGAAGGCTGTCAAAACCTGGCTGCGGTAATTATTTTTAAAGATCCAACGTAAACTCCAGGCATAGATACGATCGAACCATGGGAGGCTAATAGCCTCGATAGCATGAAAGGACGCCTGCCTGCGGCGCGCCTTTTCGTCGCTACGACGAATGACCAACGTCGCAGCGTGGAGCCGAGCTAGGGCTTCGCTATTGGAGTAGTACTCGAGAGCGGTGCTAAGACCGTCCGGGTTACTAAACGGAGCTAGCAGCAGGATACGTAGCATTAATCGCAGGGTGGTTAATCCCAAGGAGCTTGGAAATCTCGCCGAGGGAGCCGGCGGGAGGAATCGAACACTCCATCTACTGATTACGATTCAGTCGCTCTAACGTTGAGCTACACCGGCAAATTTGTTGTCTTGTAAAGTAGGCTTTACCGAGATCCTTTTGTAATACCACGCTCTACATCTCAAAACTACGTGAAGAATAGGCTCCGGAACCAATCCACTAAAGCCTCTATACAGGCGCAGCCGGACGAACAAGTCCCCCAACGGGGTTAACGGAATGTAGTACCTGGGGAAGTTAATCTGCTGAAAACCGTTCCGGCGCTTGAATTCCACGAGTGAACTCCTACGCTTGTTCCCATAAATAAATTTTCCGTAGATCAGGTGCGAGATCCCCTTCTGCTCGCAGACCTCTGCAGCCTTTGCGATCAGTGCGTTTTGCGGTCGTTTGTCATAATGCTCGTCCAGGGAGATGATGTGAAAAATCGTCGCTACGTGGTCAACATAAACCATTTTCAGGAAGCCTATAAGCTCGTTACCCAAATACGCGCCAATAAAGTCACTTCGATCCAGAAACGTCGCGAGCCCTTGTCTGACCCTGTCAACATCCTCGCCGTAGTGCCAGAAGAGTCTTCCATCTCGTACCCGTATACTATTATAAATCTTGTGAACGCCTTTTACGAGATCGTCATCAAACGGTATAACTTTCACGACCACGCCGCGCCTGGCAGAACGCCTTACGTTCTTCCGCGACACTTGAGGCAGACGTTCCCACCAATCCTTGAAAGAAGCTGTCGGTATTGCAGCCCAATTGTCCCATTCCCAGTGATAATCGTGTTTTGGCGTGGTCTCAGGCGGCCTTTGCGCAAACGTAAAGACATCGGCTTGCAGCCCGCTTTCCTTCAGTTTTGTAATAAATGCGTCAGGGTCTTCTATAAGGACGCCTTCCACCACGACTTCATCTTTAACTTCTGCTGTTCTGATCCTTTTGCCTGTTACCACAACCGTCCGGCCATAGATTTCAGCTGACGGGACATGGAACGTCTTACCTGCGACCCGAATCTCTTCCAGTTTAGCGTTTGCACAGGTAGTCATCGGGTTCGACTAAGATGCCAAGTGAGCCGCCTGCATTCCCTGCGGTACGGTAGTTAGCCATTCCCGACGCAGCCACTGCTCAAGCATGACCAGGCTAAACAGAAGTTTGTGATTGTCTTGGCGGCCGGATTGGTGACCTTCGAGGAGTCTTCGCACGGGTTTCGGGTTAAGTAAACCAAACATAAGAGAGCTTTCATCCAGGAGCACTTCCTGAAGCTCATCGTTAAGTGATGAGTGGAACCATTCGTCCACGACGTTTACGGCGAAACCGCGTTTCTTTCGCCTTAAGATATGAGATGGCAAGTAACGTTCGCACACTCGGCGGTGCAGCCACTTTCGGCTGCCATTGCGAACCTTGAATCCTGCACCGAGCCGCTGCACGTACTCAACGACCCTTCGATCAAGATAAGGGACCCGCACCTCAAGGCTATGGGCCATCGATAATTTATCGGCATACATAAGAAGTTCGTCGGGCAGCGAAGAGCGAATCTCCAGAAGCTGAAAACCACCCAGCTCGTCCGTGTGCTCCATTTGCGGAATCAGATCGCGCCAGTAGTCAACGAGCTCATGGCCATTGCGATTAGGAAGTATATCGTCTCGAAAAAGTCCGTCGATGGTGCTGGCTGCTGCCAGAGAAAAAACATCCTGATAGCGGTTCAGTCTGTCCAGCGTTCCCAGTGAAGAGACGCCGCGCTTCAATGTTTCGTTACGAGGCAACCGCTCGACAGCAAAGCTGATCGAGGAGCGGATAACGCTTGGCAGCCAACGCCACCAATCACCGTAATGAACACCCAAATGCCGTTTGTAACCGCCGAACAATTCGTCCGGCCCCTGACCGATCAATGCCACCTTGACATCCTGGCGTGCGCGTTGTGAAATGAAGTACATTGGAACAATTGACGATGCTGCGATAGGTTCCTCCAAACATTCCACGATTTTGGGCAAAGAGCGTTCAAACTCAGTCCGGTCGAGTTTGACCATTGTATGCCGCGCATCTAGAAGAGCAGCTGTCTTTGCCGCATCCGTTAGTTCGTCATCGGCAAAGGTCTCTCCATAACCTATCGAATAAGCTGGCCAGGGCCCGCCTTGTTCGTTCATCAATGCCAGCAGCAAGCCCGAATCAATCCCACCGCTAAGAAGGATTCCAACCGGAACATCGCTCAGGAGATGGCGTTTCACAGCTCCGCGATACAACTCAAGAAGTTCTTCTGCCGCTTGTTTCTCTTCTTTTCGGTCCGAGAATGGCACCGGGGTGTACTTGTACCAGCGTTCTTCGCGACATTTCCCCTTCTCAGCGATCAGCATCGCGCCAGGTGCGAGCTTTCGGATCCCTTGGAAGATGGTCAACGGCGACGGCGTATATCGAAACCGGAGAAAGAGATTTAGCGCGACGGGGTTCACCTCCGCCTTCGACTTTTCCGCGGACAGAATCGGGCGGATTTCCGACCCGAAGATCAGCTGACCATTGTCGATCTTGTAGTAAATCAGCTTAATGCCCATGGCGTCACGCGCCAACACCAGACGCTCGTTGGGCACATCCCAGATAGCGAGGCCAAACATTCCATTGAGATGATTGAAGACATCAGTGTCCCATTCTTTGTAACCGTGAACGATCACTTCCGTGTCGGAATTCGTCCTAAACCGATGACCCTTGTTTTGCAGTTCTGCTCGAAGTTCTCTGTAGTTGTAAATCTCGCCGTTGAAGATTACCCACACAGTTTCTTCTGCGTCCGACATCGGCTGATGACCCCCAGCGAGGTCGATGATTGATAGTCGCCGGAATCCCAAGCCAACAGGCCCTGAGATAAAGAAGCCTTCGTCATATCATTGTCCCGAGCATTTGGCCAGTCCTTGAGCACCTCTCCAGCAAGGCCCGATGTGCTTTCTCGGGGACGTAATCGCACGCGGCGGCTGTATTCAACCAATGCTGCGTTTCCGCTTGTTCTCCATCCGCATCCGTCAACTTGCTTACAAAATGGGCAATGTAGCGGCGCTTTTGCCAAGCCTCGGCTAGGTTGGCACCGATCGACCTTGATGCTCGCCGGATCTGATCAGTCAGAGCGTAGCGCTCTTCCGTCGGAAACGTTTTGGAAATCTGAAAAATCTCTTGTTGCAACTCGAACGCGAGTTTGTAAACGCGCAAATCGTTAAAGCTCGATATCTTTTCGCTCATTTGACTTACTTACTGCAGATTCAACTGCTCCGCCACCAGACGACTGCCTTCCGTCGGCCGTTCTCTGTCTTCGGTCCTCCGTCTTTCCTCTTTCCTCGGTCCTCTGTCCTCCGCCCTCGGTCCTCCGGACGCGCTTCGCGGAGATAAAAAGCAAGGCTCCTGAACATCTGCGCTTGGCCCCAACGGTGCATGGGAACGTTGTCCCAACCCAAATGCAATCGCCGCGACCGAAAGGAGCCGTCTCGCTTGACCCAATTGGCCGGGATTTCTCGAACGACCGTCTCCAGGGTTGTTTGTAGCCGAGGGAAACGATCGCGCAAAAGCAGACAAAGATTGATACACTCGGCGCAATCGTAGAGTTCACGCTTGTAAACGGTCAGGCGGGGAGCTCGTGAGAACGGCTTCGGCAGACCGTCTGTGTCGAAGAGATTTTTCAGGTAGTAACTGAGCCCTTTGCGCAATGCCTCAAGCGTTGCCGGATGGCCAGTCAGAGCGTGAATCTTGGCCAGAGCTTTCATCACAAAGCAGGTGTGGAAATGATCGATAAAGTCGCGCACTCCATCCACCGCATAATACCAGGAACCGTCGCGGTTCTGGTTTTCCAAAACGAAATTTAAATTGCGTTCGGCGATTCTCCAATAGTCGTCATTGGAGAAAACGCGGGAAGCACTGGTTAGGAGAAAGGCACGGTAAGCAGCGGCATTAATGACTCCTCCCTCATCGAAAGGAGTGTAGGAACAACTGCTTGCCTTTTCCGACGTCTTGAAATCCTTGATATCGCTAGCGGCGTGTCGCGCAATCGATTCGAGGACGAGTTTCCAGTCGTCTCGTGGGTTCATTTCGAAGACCTGAAGGAATGCTTCGTACACGTAGGGTGTCGTTGTGATCAAAGGCGTCTGCTGTTTGATCACCCCCCCGCGCCAAGCCCAGTCAAACGGATAGCCCCAGCAATACTCTTTGAAATCGGGGCAGCGCGACTTTTTTAGCACAGTTAGAAAATGGAGCG
>WNGK01005756.1_pt1 | contig 19294 bp, 22 predicted proteins | sample 5400601 | NCBI WGS metagenome assembly WNGK01 (sample SAMN13153376, study PRJNA577476) | soil metagenome | isolation source: 60 cm soil or saprolite under Garry oak tree replicate 1 | place: USA:California | collected 2016-06-15
TTGGAAGAGTGTGCGGAGGAGAGTGCCTAAGGACAGGTCGTTAGTAATAGCGCTCCCTTGCTCCCAGAACCGTCTTGCTGGGCGAGCTTCGTGCGCCTTGTTTGCCCTTTCCATCCCCACCCTGGATTTTCGTAGGAATGCAGAAATTGACCATGCTTTCTCTGTTGCCTTGAGCTGAATCCATTCGTCTTCTTCAGGTTTCAGTTGAACCTGAAGAGCTACCAGGGTCCGAGGGCCCTGTAAAAGCGGAGGGACGACAGGGCGAGCCAGGAGATCGTTTCCTAAATAAAAAGCAACTGAAGCTACTTTTCTATATAAAAGGAGCCAGAGAGCGTAAACAAGATGGTATTCAGTGCCTTTTAAATTATTCCAATCACCGGTGATCTCGTTCTCATTTGCAGATGACATCACTGCCTCTTCAACAAGTTAAATCAAAACGCATAGGTTCTTAACATTCTCAGCCGTATCAGTATGCCTGAAGTCAGCCGATCTGTAAAGAGAGCTTAAGGGGCTACAAGAGCTTTTTACCTCTTTACCTGACGACTGGACGAACTGATGAGCAGATGCTATACTCTCCTCAGAGAACTCACCGCAGAATACCCACTCTGCGGTGAGAAATTCCAAAAATGGACAGCAAGCACGAGTGAGGTGAGCGTGAACGGGATCGCTTCGTGCGACAATGACGCGCGAAAACTCACCAGAGAAACATTTTGGCAGGGACGGAGGGCACCCGACCGATGAAGCAGCAGGCATCCACTCTCCTCTATCTCCCCGGTCGCGGCGGCGCGGACTGGGTCGAACGCTACCTGGCGGAGGTGCTGGCCGGCAAAGACGCGAGGACCCAGGATGCCTACGGGCGCGCCCTGGTGGATTTTTCGACCTGGCTGGCGCGCCAACCCGGCAGCACTGGCTAGTTCCGACCAGCGGCCATGACCCGCAACGCAGTCAAGACCTACTTCGACGCCAGGAAAGGCGAGAAGGTGCCACTGAGCAAAGCGGAACGCGCGGGGGAGGCGCCGGCGCTGCCAGATGCTGTCCGCCCGCTGCGTTACGCGCCGACCTCGCTGGCGCGCATGAAGGTGGCGCTCTCCGGCTTTGTGGCCTGGTTGATCGAGCAGGGCGAGCTGCTCAGCAACCCGGTCAAGGATATCACCATCCCGCGCATGGCGGCGCGCCCACCGCGCGTCCTCTCGCCGAAGCAGCGCTTCGCCCTCAAAAACGTAGTCGAGCGCGCGACGTGTCCCGTGGTGCGCAAAAGCGGGGAGGTTGCGCCGGCCGACCTGCGCGGGGCAGCCATCTTCGCGCTGGGCTACTACGCGGGGCTGCGTGTCTCGGACGTGTCCCACCTGCTGGTGCGCAATACGCACGTCGGCCCCAAGATCGGCTGGATCCTGGCCGGGCACAAGCGCGAGACGTACCGCGAACTCGACCTCTTGAACGAGGCGCGCCGCCCGCTGTCCGACTATCTCGCCTCGGGGCAGCGCCGCGGCGAGTCGGCCTACGTCTTCACGTCGCAGCGCGCGAAAAAGCAGGTGCCGCAGGGCGATGAGGACGGCTGGCGGCTCACCGAGGACGGCATCCACCAGTGGTTCCAGGAGGTGCGCCTGCAGGCGTCGGTCGAGGAAGCCGCTTTGATCGATGACATCACCTTCCACGATCTGCGCCACGATTTCGGGCATCGTCTGCGCGGCCAGGACCTGGCGCTGGAGGAGGTGGCCTACTATCTGGGGCATGTGAACGCCGACGGCACGCCGTCAATTCAGACCACCGTGCGCTATACCCAAGTGGGGCGGGAGCAAGTCAAGGCCAGGCTGCGCCAGATTCGCAATATCGAAGGAGGGGAATAGCATACCGGAAATAGAGACGCTGGTGGAGACCGTACCCGCCATCACTATTGCCTTGAACGATGACATCGCGCTTGACCTGGCGACGCTCATCGAGACGCGGCTGCTCGTGCAGGCCAACAGCGGCGGCGGCAAGTCCTTTGCCTTACGCCGCCTGCTGGAGCAATCCCATGGGAAGGTACAGCACCTGGTGATTGATGTGGAGGGTACCTTCCGCACGTTGCGCGAGCGCTACGAATACCTGCTGCTCGGCGCTGAGGGCGACTCCGATCTCAATCGAAGCATCAATGCCCACGACTAGAACTTCTTTCCTAGAAAACATTGCCAAAAATGAGGGGATAAGGTATAGTTTATACAGCAGTGTGACCGCCTGCCTCGAGATGCTGGCAACGTCTTTTGCCAAAATCATCGGCAAAAACGCGCGACATGTTTTGCCGGGCCCGCTCACAGCGCGCGTGTACCGTATAAAACCCGCTGTAAGGCCGATGTAGATCAAGCGAGCGGCGAGAGTGCAACCGCCTGCCTTCCAAGCAGGCTGTCGCTTCATTGGACATTCTTCAAATGAGAACCCTCTCTCCTCACGCGTCTTTCATCCCTCCTCAAGTGTACAGTAGCGCCTCACCGGTATGATACTCCGCACACTCCCACACAAGCACATCAAGAAGCTCGTCTTTCATCGCTTTGAAGCCCCGTTCACGTGTGGGATCATCCGGCATCTCGGTATCTTTCCACACGAGAAAGAACTGGAGCGAGGTCGACTCAGAGCCCTCTTTGACGACATACCGCGCAATCGTGCCAGGAAAGGCATGCCGATTTGTCTTCTGCATGCCTGAGAGCTTTTCGACCAACCGCTCTTGCTCACCGGCACGCACCGGAACCCGGAACTCTGTCACGAGTACCTTGCTGCGCGTGTTATAGACCCGCCAGGGCGGCGGCGTGGTGCGAGTACGCCCTGGTGGGTTCAGCTTGAATTGCCTGACATCCTCCTCCGCCAGCAGGAAGACGCCACCCGACTTGTAGGCGGGGAGGCGCCCGAGGTCGATATAGCGGTACACCCGCTTATCGGTGATCCCCAGCATCTGCGCCGCCTGTTTAATGGAGACGTATCCCGGAACATCTGGAAACTCATTAATATCTGCCATGAAAGCAGTCTAGACGGGGAAACTTTCTCTGTAAACTAGACCTTTTCTCTTGCTTTCATTTGAAAGAAGTCTCTATTTCCCATTTTTGACAAATCTATTGAAATCGCCATAGAATGCGTTACGACGAGTGCCCTACCCCTTTTGGTGGTCGCATGTGCCCGTCTTACATCGATTGCCATGTATGGCTTTACCTGGACGTCTCTTCCTGGCTGGCTAGTTCTCGTGCGAGAGAAAGCCTGCTACAATCAGGTCTATTATTGAGAGGGGCAGCGGTTTATGGCAGTACGCTTACGCGTGAGAGAAGTCGCGATGGAGAAAGGCATCGGCATGGGCAAACTCCAGCGCACAGCAGACGTGGCCTACAACACGGTCAAGCGCATGTTCCGGGACCCGTACTACATCACGACCACCGAGACGCTGGGCAAGATCGCCCGGGCGCTCGGGGTGCCGCCGGGGGAACTGATCGAAGAGGTCCCCGATCAGGCACATTCTGCTGCTCGCCATCAGGTTCGTATCGAGTAACTGAACAGCGAGGGAACACATGAAGAGACGTAAGAAGGGACGCCCGTTCAAAGCCCGGGCCTATGGGCAACGACAGTCGGACGGTCCACCGGTGATCGAAGTGGAGCCGGAAGAGTTCGCGGCTTCCCTGCGCCAGGCTGAGCGGGAAGTCCTCCCTCTCATCCGGAACATGCAGTTTGGCCCGGGGATGGCGCAGCTGGTGCTGGCCCTGCACGCGCAGATGCTCCTCACCGGCGACTCGCGCGTCACCCCGGAGAGCATGATGGCCGCCGGCAACAGCGTCATCGCGCTCTGGCAGGCCGGCTACTACACGCCAGGACCCGATTACCCATTCACCCTCGAGGAGACCCTGCGGGATATCCAGGGAGGCCCCCAGGCGAAGGGGGACTACGCCTCCTCATTCCAGCCGTTTACACCGCTCTCCGGTACATCCCCGCTCGGGACCGGCGAGGTGCATGGAGGCATCGCCAGGCACCCGGAGACGGGCCTGTGGCAGGTCTGGATGATGCTGGAAGGGCCCTGCACCTTCCTGGCCGCCTATCGCGACCCGAAGGTAGCCCTGCGTCAGTTGGAAACGATTATCAGCTCCAGCAGAAAAGGGGGCAGCGAGAGGGAGCGCCAGGTCCTGCATGCTCAGATGAGAGCGCAGGCCGACGGCGAACCGCAGCAGCTTCCCTACGACATGATGGTCTATCTCGTCGAGCACTTGGACGACTTTACTATCGCACTGTAGAGAGGCCCCATCAATGAATGTGACGACCATCATGGAGCGCATTGAGCGTCATCTTGATCTCCGAAGGTCGGATCTCGACCCGGAGGACTTCGCAGCCGCCCTGGCAGTGCAGCACCTCACTCTGTTGCTCGTTCATGGAGGATCAGCTTACGGGCGTCCGGACGCTGAAGACTCCCTCGACCCGTTGCTGCTGGGGAACTTTCTCGACCGTGCTGCTGTGACATCGCAAAGTGTGGGTCGTTTGGCCCAGGAATGGCACATCCTCCAGGGTCTTTTCCCTCGTCTGAAGAGCGCCTGGGAGGAAGGGCAGGTGCTGTTTCAAGAGGACCTCAGGCGCACAAAGCGTAGTCAGGAGTTGCAGGAGTATTTCTCTATGATCGATTTTGTCGTCGACTGCTTCGCCTTTCCCACCGCTAAGAAGGCCTATCCGGGTGATGCCCCCGCGCAGGCCTGGGCGCTCAACGGCTACTTGGTGGCCTGGCGAAAGTGGCGTGATGACGAGGACGCGTCTCCCTGAGCCAGACAGAGACCGGTGCCTGTTCGCTCTCCCCGACAGGGGCACTCATGGTTCCTGGGGAGGATGACGCCATGATAACGGAGGAATATGTCAGAGCTGCTGACAGGGTACAGACAATTCGATACCATCACAGGAGGGTTGCAGCAGGCCGACGTACTCACGGTAGCCACATCCCCTCCCTGTGACGGTGTCGGACTGGCTCTGAGCATTGCGCTCAACGTCGCAAGCGCCAGGCGGCACCGAGTGGGACTCTTTGCGCTGTCCTTGAACAGGCACCGAATCTCCCAGTGTCTTCTCGCTATGCGTGCTGGCATTCTTCAGCACCAGGTACGCACCGGACAGATGAATGCAGAGGAGCGGCAGCGCGTGACGGCAGCGGCGAGGGAGCTATCGACAGCAGGTCTCTGGATCGATGGCTCAGGCGACCCCAAGGCGGTCGAACTCCTCCAGCGATCACGCCAGCTGGTCGAGACACGGTGCATCTCTCTGATCGTCATCGATGACATTTCTCTCCTCCAGTCCGGTCCTCTAAGCGCACCACGCGACAAGCTCCCGCAGGGGACGGGATGGGTGGAGTACTATTTACGGACGCTGGCACGCGAACTTGGCGTCGCGCTCATCGCCTGCGCACCCCTGGCCTATCACGTAACCTCTTCCGGGTGCAAGGCCTCCCAGCGCGAGAACCCGCGCAACTCGGATCGGACAAGGAGCCTGGTACACGCTCTCTTTCTCTCTCGCGAAGAATCCCCTCAGAAGAGACGTACGGATATTTTCCCCGTCTTCATGACGCAAGAGCGATCCGGCTTGGTCACCGAGCTATCACTCTGCAACCGGCCAGGCGATCGTTTTCCGTAATGATTCCCGGCACGCGCATTTGCCACCCTTCGAAAGAATTCCTCATCGCTCCCATGCCCGTATCTGGGGTTGATCCGCTTTGAGAACGACGCTGCCGAGCTGAGCGCATACAGGAAGCCTCGATACCTCACCAACTCTATTTCTTCTCCGTTCCCGCCGGAGCGGCGGATCCCGAAGAGGACCCGTGGCCCTGGCCCTGCTGCTGGTGAATCTGACGGCGTAGTTCGTCGACCCAGGAGGCGTCGCGGCTGAGCGCCTGGAGCCACCGGCATATGATCGTAAACATGGTGACCAGCTTCTTCTCGCGTTCTGTCCACGCGCCTGAAGAGGAGCCCACGTGCCCGTTGTTCATCTGGTGCTGGTGGCGAACGATTTCATTCGTGAAGCTGTACACACTCCAATACATTCCTATGACTAGCCCTTCCTGGCCGAGCTGTTTGTCGAGGATCATCACGTCATTGAATTTGATCCGCTCCATTGCCCCTGCTTCTAAACGGGAGAGAGCGCTCGCTGAAAGCTGCACAGCATCTTTGATCCCGCTGAGCGTCTCCTTCCTGCTCTGGCGCACTTTTTTCACGTATACGCCGATATCCGTCAACGTCAGTACCTCTCGGCTTCTATAGATGTCTGCTATATCTTTGGCTTGTATGCCTGCCGGATACTGCAGCGCGAACTGGTACAGCGATGAGGGAAGCAGCAGTTTCTCGATGTCCTCCGGAACGAAGAGCGGTAGGGTGCCTCTCTGCATGCTCACCTCCGAAGCGCCCTGCAGCGAAGCAATGCGATTGAGTAACACGGCCAGCCACACCCTCCCGGCCTGCCAGTCAGAGCGCATGAAGGCGAGAAATGCCTCCACATCGCCGATCGTCGGCATGGCTTCTCCTGCAGGATGTTGAGGCGGCGCCAGGTTGGGCCAGGTCTTGCCCTCCAACTCCCAAAGAAGATCCGCCAGGGTCACCTGTACTCCCTCGCAGATGCGAATAACCGTATGGAGGGTTGCCTCGGCGCCGCGTTCGATGCGACTGACCGTGGTCGCATCGACTCCGGTCAGCGCTGCGAAGGCCCGTAAATCGAGCCCGCGCTCTATGCGCACACGCTGAACCCACACACCGAATTTCATATGGAGTCTCCTCTCCCCCATCCCCTCAGACGCTGCTTCAGGGCTGCTGGAGCAAGCGAGAAAAAGGGCGGACACTGTTCCTCCCTTCACTACACAAGGAGATGGCTGTCCCCACTCTTGACAGAGCGAAGAATTATGATTATACTAAGAAATGGAATTTTCTGTAGCGCTACAAGTAAGTTGAGCGCTCTGATCGGCCTGTTTCTTTCCTTCGTGGGGGGTGCCCCTTCACAGCGAAAGATGCGTTCCATTGCGTGAGCAAGAAAGGGAGGGATGCAACAACGGCAGGCGCTTGCTGCTTGGTATCGTCCTGTGAACCGCTCCCTCGCCATAGCCAAGGAAAATTGGCTGTGACGGCGAGAAGGTCTGGGGTGCGGCTCCTGTCGAGCGCATAGCGCGTTCCCGCCGCAAAAAGCGGTCGCGTGTGGAAGCTCACCCAGTTTCGCTCTCGTGGCCTGAAGACGCTATCGAAGCGCATCATCCGCTCTCAGGACCCACTCATGCAGGAACGAACGAGCGGTTATGCAACTGCAGCTCCATACGGCTTGATCTACGCAGATGCGCAGGATCTTCTCCGCCGCCCTCTCTGGCTCATACAGATATCTAACAGGTGGGTGACAGATGTCGTCCACCTGCATGATTTATGTTGTCAACTGTACGTTACTTCGGCAAAAAACACAATGTCTACGGGAGATCATCTTTGGGTATGGCCCTTTCCTGTAGACGATTTCACAGAATGTGAGACTAAGTTTCTCATATTTTGAGACTCGGCGGAAATGAATGCGGGACCTAATGCAGGACGAGACTCGGGTATGCCCTCCTCGTCGCCTGGAAGGAAAAACGGGGAGCGACGAAGCCCTTCTTCATCCGCCGTCGGAGCAGCAAGGAGAGCGAGCATATGCATGCTGGAGAGCGCTATAAGGCTCTGGAGGAGTACCCCGCCCATCTCGTCAAGATCGCGCGTCAGCGCTGGGAAATCATTCGTCCGCTCCTGGATGTCAGGCCGCTGACACGCGCGCTGGTCGCACAGCGCGTCCTCGAAGTGAGGGCAGGGCTGACTGGTCACCTGACGGGGGGATCCGTCCCTCCCGTGAGCATTGCCTCCATTTACCGGTGGATAGGGGCTTTTCAGCGAAGTGGTGGGGACCTGCGGTCCTTGATCCCGTATGTGAGGCAAGGAGTGGACGAAGCCAGGTCCCGTTTGAATCCGGCACTGGAGGAGATCATCGAGCGGGCCATTCAGGAGACGTACTGGACGCGAGAGCTTGTGACCATCGAGATGGCTCAGCAGGCCATTGCGCATCGCCTGCGCGAAGTGAACTCCTCCCTGCCCGAACGTGAGCATCTGCATCCACCTTCTAGATCGGCGATTTACCGACGCATCAGAGCCTGGATTGCCAGGCAGGGAGAGGTCCAGCATCCTCGCCCAGACCGTGCGGCCCAGCCCCTTTCCGCAAGGAAGCCCGAGGGGTCGTCCCAGCGGATAGCTCAGTTCATTGCTAATCCTGGCAGTGCCACGGGGAGGCTCTTGACGCGCCCCAACCAGCGGGTAGAGTGCGTCTCCATCTCGCTTGATGTGCTAGCCATTGACGACGTGCCCCTCGGACGACCGATACTGGTCGGCCTGTACGATTGCTATAGAGGATACTTGACAGGATGGACCATCAGCTTCGGGCCCCCCTCAGCTTCCTCAATCCTGGAGGCTCTTTTCTGCGCCATTGGAGAGGGAGGCGATACTCAGTGCCAGTTTGGTACGCAGCTTGCCTCTCTCGGGTACGGAGTGCCCGAGATCCTCGTCACGGATGACACCATGGCATTCGGTGACCCTCAGCTACAACGCGCCTGCCGTCACCTGGGGATCGACTTGCGGTACGAGCCGACCAGCAACTCTCCAGTGGAGGGCACTCTTGAGCGCATCCTGCGAGCCTCGCTCGCAGCACGGGGTTCGCTCGTAGATGTGGCATCCTACTTCCCATTCCTGGCGCCGCAGACCGGCGGCCCGCGGGCCGTGCTCTGTATCACACTGGACGCACTCCGCTCTACCCTGTATCGGTGGTTCGTTGATGTGTACGCACAGGAGCCGCGCCCGGCTGTGGGGGATAACGGGAGGGCAAGCAGTATTCCCGCCGTGTTCTGGCGGCAGGCAAATGCCTGGGGATTTGTTCCACGTCTTGTCCTCAGTCACCACACCATGGCCGGCCTCCTGCTCTCACGCACCACAGAGAGGACGGTGGGTCGCGACGGGATCACCTTCGAACACCTGTTGTATCAGCCGCCTGCATTGCCTATTCCTTCTTATGGGTATGGCCTCCCACGGCCGGGAACAGCCGTCGAGGTGACATTTTACCCCAGAGATCTTTCGCGTCTCTGGGCTTTTGACCCACGCACCAACGCGTCGGTTGAACTGTACCCGCAGGCGCGAGAATACACCGCCTGCCTCTCCCTCTGGAAACACCAGGTCATCCGGCGCTATGCCCGTTCACTCGCAACGTCGAGCGCCGAGGGGAGTGATACCCTTCTCACCCGTGCGAAAACTCGCCTGCAGGAGATCACAGCCGACGTGCTTCAAAGGAGCGCTGTTGCGTCCTCGTCTCTCCCGGAGCGAAGCCGATCGGATCGACAAGCCAGTGGTGGTAGGAGTGAAGCGCCTCCCTGGCAAAGAATGGGACTGTGTAAGCTACCTTCGTCGCCCTGCCCTCACACGTTTGAGGTCTGGACACAGAGCGATCGCTTCTCCGAAAGGAGTTCTCCTCTGAGAGAAGGGCCTCACAGCCATGCGACACTGCTGGATACCAGGCAGTGGAGAACTATGACCGACCGCGAACGATATGCGCTCCTGCACCGTCTTCACATTACTCATCCCCGGCTCAAATCGCTGATCCAGGAGATCGATTCCTGCGCATCTTTCGCCCAGCAGGCGTCCCCGGATACACCTCATTGCCTGGCTATTCTCGGCGAAGCAGGGGTGGGAAAGACGACCTTCGTCCAGTCCTGGATACAGAGTGCCACACAGAGACAGAGCGTCTCTTCGAATGAGCCGACAGCCCTTCCCTATGTCTATTTCGCGCTCCCTGCAAACGCCTCTGCCAAAGGAGTCCTCGCCTCCTGCTTATCGGCGCTTGGCGATCCCGATCCCGCCAGGGGAGGAGAGTGGGTGATGATGGAACGCCTCGTGAAGGCATGCTGCGCATCGTCGGTTCGGCTGCTCTTTATCGACGAGCTTCAACGCCTTTTGAACCGCGAGACAGGGCGGGTGCGGCTTGCCTGTGTCGAGCTTCTTGTCCATCTCGTCAAGCAGACAAAGATACCCGTGGTTTTCCTGGGAAGTCGGTGGGAAGCGGAGACCATCATCCGGGCGAACCCTCAACTGGAGCGGCGCGTGGGCGCTCCACACATCTTGCACCCATTCGAGTGGAATCGCAGCAGGCCTGAGACCCTCCTGGAATTCCGTTCTCTGATGAGGGCCATCGACCACTGCCTCCCATTTGACCCATCGAGATTGGATGAGGAGGAGGCAGCCTATCGTATGTATTACGCGACTGATGGTATCCTCGGCTGGATCATGAAGCTCATCAAGTATGCCGCCATGAAAGCGATCCAGGCACAGGAAGCCACTCTCAGCAGGTATAGGCTAGCGGAAGCCTACGACGACTGCATTGCACCGACAACGGTCGGCATCGGAAAGGTCAATCCCTTCACCATCCCGGACTTCGACGAGGAATGGCGCCTCGAGAGTCGCAGGGGGAAGATCGAAAAGAGGGCAAGTAAACCCACACGGGACGGCAAAGAAGGAGAGCGCGATGACCAGCCAAAAGACGTCGTTCAGCGTGATCGAGCGCGACCCGGTACAGAAACGAACGCCTGCGCAACAGGCACACAGTGAATGTGAAGTCTCCTGTACATCTGGGAAGGCATTGTCCTTTGGCCGGGCGTCCGTAACGGACGCCTATGGAAGGAGGATATCTCATGCATGTATCATCGACTGAAGTGTGGCTCCCGAATTGGAGTTCTTTAGCTGAAGAACAAAACGTAGAGGAGAACGCTCGGCCTTGCTCTACTGCATTGTGGACCGCGCAAGCCGGCTTATTGTGGCGGCGGCGGTGAGCTCCACGGCGCCAGATGAGCAAACCGTCGCAGGTCTGCTGCCGGGTTGCGGCGAGAAGCAGCGAGAAAGCGAGAAAGCGAGGAAACTCCGGTGGACCAGTGATGCCCTGCATGCTGATACCTACTTCGTTACTGTTGGATTTGTAGTGATGAGTGATACTCGAAGCGACGGTTCAATAATCACCACTCCCGAGGGGCCTTTCGTAGCACCTGCTGGAGAGGTGAGTATTTCTCTCATCCTGACGTCAGGATGTACGTTACTTTAGGTTGTTGTTCTCCTCGCTTCTTAGGAGGATTCAAAGGTGGAGAATCAAGCTGTATTTTCGGTTGTCTTTCTCCTTTGTCCGAAGGAGTCTGTAGCCCTGCCGGCTTTGGAGGGGCACCTGTCGCAAAGCTCCATCCTCAGGCTCATCGGCCAATTCGATGATGATTTGGCCAGACGCTTACACGACGAGCCCAACTACCGTCCCTATACTGTCTCGCCGATCAGGGGTGGATCGGTTTCCGGGAACAGCATCCTGCTGAGAAAGGGGCAGCCCTGTTACTTTAGGGTTACCCTGCTTGACGGCGGATGCCTCTGGAACGCTCTACAAACATATCTCAGGGAGGCGGGACCCGTCTCCATGCGCCTGGGGAGAGCGGACTGCGAGTTGTCTGAGGTGCGTATCGCACCCACTACTGGCCAGTCGGTCTGGGTTGGGTCAGCCGAGTGGCAAACGCTGGCCAGCTTGCAGGCGAGATCGTTCGTCACGATGCATTTCGTGTCTGCGACGGCTTTTAGCCTGGGAGGGCACCAATTTTGCCTCTTTCCGGAACCGCGCCTCGTCTGGGGGAGTCTGCTACGTATCTGGAACAGATACGCCCCTGTCGGCATGTCCATCGAGAAAGAGGCGATACGCGAGTCCTTTGAGAAACATACTGCTGTGGTTGCCTGCGCGCTCCGCCATACCTACTTGCACTTTCCCAAATGTGTCCAGAAAGGCTTCGCGGGGTGGTGTACCTTTCGTTTAAGCGGAGATAGGCCCCTGGCTGCCCAGATGACGTCGCTTGCAGCTTTTGCCCCCTATTGTGGCATCGGATGTAGAACGGCCATGGGCATGGGACAGGTCCGTGTAGAATTCGGTGAGGCAGCAAACGATGGAATATGAGCCGGCGCTATCCCTCTCTGCTCACCAGGCATGATACGTCGGATCTTCGTTCTGAAGGAGAAATTGTATGAACCTCTCGACTGAGCAACTGGTCTATGAGCTGCGCACTCTCTTGCTCGATATTGAGATCAAGGACGTACGCCTACGTAGACATCGAGCAGCGAATGGGAAAATGAGACCTTACTTGACTGTCGTTTTCGCCCTTGCAGGAAACTTCGTCGCAGCGTACGGCTTGAGTCCGGAGTCACCCAACCAACAATCGATCTCCGCTCTCCTCTTTAGGGCCATGGCACAGCCCGGGGACGGGAGCATACCCAAAGAGATCCGCCTCGATAGAAGCGCTGCACCATGTGCGCCTCATTTACAAGATGCATGCGCTGATCTGGGCATTTCCCTCCGGCCACTCACTGACGAGCATCCTGCAACAGGGGAAGGAGAGCGGTTCTTGGAGACGCTTCAGTCTCGTATACGTGAGGCCCTGCCTGCCTACATGGGGCCGATGGCTGGAAACGAAATGGTGCATCCCACCTTAGGCGAACTGGAACATATCCTCAAGGATTGCCTTGCCGAATATCACTGTAACGCCAACAGCGGGGAGAGACAGTCTCCGCTTGCCATGCTTGGTTTTCCCGGCGCAGCAGACCCGCGGCGTCTAGTGAGACTGCTTGGGGAAGGCGCCCGCAGAGCTGTCACGTCAAAAGGGATTTCATACTATGCACGGCGGTACTGGCATGACGAGCTTGCATCTCTTCCTCCAAGAACAGAGGTCATCATCTATGCCACCCCGTCTCTTGCCATACCGAAGAGCGTTGAGGTTTTTCATCAGGGTACATGGGTATGCACTGCATTGGTTTACCGGGGCTGAAAGCCGAGCGGCTTCCCGCTACGATGTCGCGGGGAACGATGAGCGAGTATGGGCGACACATGAACACAAGCAAAGGAGTCGAACAATGACAACACAACAACCTTCTGAACCCTCATCACATGATGCGCAGTGTCGAGAATTCAGACGCCTGTTGCACATCGCTACCTTACTGCGGAAGCAGGTGCTAGAGCAGCAGGAGCTGCAGCAAGGAGTGGTGATCTTCGGTGGGAGCGGCGCTGGCAAGCCCTCCCGGACAAGCACCCATCCGCACCAGCGGGATCGGATTATTTAGGACACAGATAGATTTGCTGAAAAGTGCCCAGCCTGCTCCTGTAATAGGCATCGTTAGGGGAGGGCCTGGCACAGGTAAAACGATTGCTGCCCACCTCTATCTTACAGAAGAAGAGCAAAAATGGCAGCCGCCAGATCTTCCATGCGTCCTGGTAGATATGATGCCACAGACGACGGCAGGGTGGTTGCTCAACTCGATCTCCCGTCAGATAAGTGACGTGCCGCGAAGCCGCACGTTCCATGAAGCATTGGAACACGTCCTTACAGCGCTCGAGCAGCGTCGGGTACGGCTCTTGATGTTCGACAATGCCGATTATCTGATTCCCCGCCACATGGAGTTGCTGCAGACACTCCTCTGGAAGTCGTCCTGCTCAGTTCTGCTCATAGGCCTTCCCCATCTGCTCACAGCCATCAGAACGAATCAACGGCTCGAGTCCCACCTCGGCCTCTCTCTCCTCTTCCCGCCACTGTCGGAAGAAGAAGTGATTGCCAGCTTTCTCCCCCGGCTGACGATATCCGGCTGGGTGTTTGACCCACAGAACGAGTTCGATCTGTACATGGGGAAATATCTCTGGAGAAAGTCCTGCCCATCGCTACGCCGCCTCCGCTTGATCCTCACCTACGCGAGCCAACTCGCCCAGCAGCTCGGCATACCGAGGATCACGCTCGAAGAAATTCGCTTTGCTGTACGAATGATGGTTCCTCAGAAAGGCCGTTCAAATGCTCAAAGCGAAGAGGAGGACATGTAAGTGTTAGCACACCCCGATGCTCCTCAGACCCAAGCGATTCAACAAGTCCTGGTGGCTCTCAAGCATACTCATGTACGGATGTTGGTAGTGGACGATGCTGATTCTCTCTCGTGTGAGATCCTGGGAGAATTGCTGATGCTCAGCGAGTACTCGACCTGTACTCTTCTGCTCATCGGTATTTCCAGTTTCCCTGCCGGTTTCGATGCGCCCGAGTGGGTCGCCACCCGCGTTGTTGATCCCTTGAGTGCTCATCGCAAAGAGGAGGAATCATAGATGCAGCCACAAACCGCTCTTCCCGAATCTCCGGCTCCAGGAGTTCAGGAGAAGAAAGAACCCCCACCTTCGACAGTAAATAAGGCCCAGCCTCCGGACGAGGCGTTAGAGAAGCTATCCGTAATCGTGAGTGTGGGGGACTGGCGACAAATCTTTGATCCTTCCATCGCCAGGCGCCGCGAGGTCAAACGACGCCTGGCAACACTGGGGGAATATGCCCTGAGGGAATTCGAGAAAAAGGAACTCAGGACGTTTGCGCAGGCGCGCTTCATTCCTGAGTGGACATTGACAGCCTGGAAGCACGCCTACCTTCACGAAGGGCTCGACGGGCTTGTGCCACAGGATTGGCTCACGCTGAAGGAGAGGTCGCAGCAAAAGGTCATCGAGCGCCTCAAATCGCTGGGGAACCTGGTGGACGTGGTCACGATCACGGGGGACGATGTCTATAAGCTGTCCCAGGAACTCGGAGGAGCAAACAAACTTCGTATAGCCGAACGCCTGATACGTCGCTATCAGCTCGACGGCGTGTGGGGACTGGCGCCCGAACACGACCCCGAGCGCCTACACCGGCCGCGCAGCAATCAGGCACCACCCAGCGAGTACGCAGCGGCGACCCCAAAACAGCGCGAGGAGGCAGACCGACGGCTCGCTCTGATCACCCCATACCTCTCGAAAAGGCACATCACCAACGACGAACTCAGGGACTATGCGAAGGAGCACTCGACGGAGAAACACTCACTCTCATGGCGGTCGATGCGGAACTATCTAGCCTCGTACAAGAAATGGGGCATCGATGGTCTGCTGCCGAAGGCCTCAGCCAGGTGCGCTTCATCTGCGACTGCATCCCGGAGGAGGTGAAACTGGTTGCAGACAAACGCTTCGGCGAGTTTCGCAGCAAGCGCAGACTTACCTACCGCTTTCAATTTGATGGTAAGGTGATTATTTTCCAGATCGATTTCACGCCCGTCGATGTGCTAGTGCGCGATATTCGCAGAAGGGGCTATCGCAGGCCAAGCGAGGAGACCCGTCCCTACCTGATCACTTGCATGGAATCCAGTTCCCGCCTGATCCTGGCATGGCTTTTTACTTACGACGTGCCCAATAGCAACAACATCGCTACGGTCATCCACGAAGCCCTCCTCGTTTCCGACGAGAAGCCCTACGGTGGCATTCCCCACGCTCTCTGGGTCGATCAAGGAAAGCAACTGATTTCTCGTCATATTCAGCGGATAGCAAAAGACCTGGAATTCGAGTTGAAGGACGGCAAGCCGAACCACCCGGAGGACAGGGGTGACCCGCAGGAGCGGGGAAGGCAGGAACGCTTTTTCGAAACGGTGAAGACGCGCCTGTGGTCCACGCTCGAAGGCTACGTGGACTCGAACACGAAGGACCGCAACCCCAATGCCAAGGCTAAGTACACCATCTCCGAACTGGTAGCCAGGTTCCGGAAATGGCTCGACGAGGACTACCATCACAAAACGCATAGCGAGTTAGGCATGACACCACTGGAGTTCTGGGCGAAGAATTGCCAGGCCAGAACTCCTCCCGACCCGCGTAAGCTCGATGTCCTCTTGCTCGCCGCCGAGACCCGCACGCTCAACAAACCCAGCATTAATTATGGAAATCGCCGCTACTGGCACGAGGATCTGGCGAAAATTCCGGTCGGGTCCAAAGTGGAGATCCGCGCTCAGCCGGACTACATGCGCCCCGACACCATCGAAGTATTCTACGAGAAGCACTGGGTCTGCAGTGCCTTCGCCCACGACTCGGTCAAAGGGCGTGCCGTCACCGGGAAGCAGGTTCTGGGGGCCCAAAGGGAGCAAATGAAACGCATCAAGGGGACCATTCAAGAGAAAAAGGCTGCCCTGCGCAAGGCGGATCAGCTCATCAATGCCCAGAGTCCAATGCTCGCGCAGGAACAATCCGGTGAAAGCCTTCCGGCAACAGATCAGTCACCGCAGCAACCCCCCCATGAAGCTGGGACAGGGCATCCCTCGCTAACCCCCGCAGCGTCCAACACGCAAACCAAGAAGCGTGGTACTCCTTCCGCTTCTCCGCCATCGCCAAAACAGAGACAGAACGCCTGGAGCGCCGCGCTGCAAGCAAAAAAGCGACAACAGCAAAGACAAGAGAAAAGGAGCGAACACGCATGAACCACAGTGCAGAAATCATGCATTTTGATGAGGACCGGCTTCCACCCGGCCAGCCCACCATCCTTACCAGCAGCCTGGAGCAATTTCAACTCTTCACGGAGATGATCATGCTCTCGAAGGAGAAAACCGGGTACAGTTCGATGGGCGTGGTGACCGGGCTGTCCGGGGTCGGGAAAACAATCGCCATCCAGACTTTCCTGAATTGCCTGGAGTCTCGCCCGCACACAGGATTGCCGGCCGGGATCGAGATCAAGGTCACGCCCGGGTCGACACCGAGGCAGCTTATGGAAAACCTCCTCAAGCGCCTCGGCGAAAAGCCGCGCGGGCATACGACCAACCGCTACAAAATTGCGGACGAGGCATCCGAAGTCATCCTGAACAACGATCTCAAAATAGTGTTCGTCGATGAATCTGACCTGTTAAACGCGGATTGCTTTGAATTCCTGCGCTACGTCTTTAACAAGACAGGCTGCCCCATAGTGGTGGTGGGGTTGCACCAGATTCTGCAGGTTATTCGAGAGATCGAAAAATTTGGCAGCCGGGTCGGTCCGCATATCAACTTTTATCCACCCGATGAAGAAGAGGTACTTTTCACGATCCTGCCGCAACTGGTCATTCCGCGCTGGAAGTTCGATCCAGCTTCTGAAGCCGACATCGCCATGGGAAAAGATCTGTGGGAGCGTACACGGCCATCCTTTCGGAATCTGCGCACAGTACTCCAGTACGCGAGTATGCTCGCTGCAATTTACGAGAAGGACTGGATTTCCCAGGCTCACGTGAGGCAAAGCTGCCAGATGATGGCCAGCCTGATACCCCATGCGGAGCTGCTCGGGGCTGAAGGGCCGCAAGAAGAGCCTCAAACCGAATACGAACGAGAATCGGAGCGGCGTCACGATGCCAGGGTGAAAAAAGAGGGAGAATCGGCATGAGCGTCAACCCATTTCACATCCCTGGCTCGCTCACACCCACCCTCGAAGGCGAAGACTGTCAGCGCATCCACTACCACGCCATCCGTACAGCCATGCAGGGCATCCACCCGGAGGCTGTTCCTGATTCTCTTCATTTGGCTGCCCTCCAGGCGCGCGCTCGCCTCGATGGGGCAGAGGCTTACCTCTTTCACCCAACTGATATCGAGCGCCTCTTCGCCGGCGTGACGCTGGCCGTCTATCGCGCGGTCCGCACGCTCTACTGTTCCCGTCTGGGGCGCAGCATCAAAATGGTCTGGAAGATCCTTGGCGTCATGGCCAGCGCCGCGGGCGCAGTTGTATTACCCTTCGAGACCATCTGGGCCCTCTGCCTGCACCTGGATGAATTACGGCGGGCAAGCCTCGAGGTCCACCTTGAGCGAGGACAGGATATCTGGTGGATCGGACAAACGACACCGAACATATTCATCCTGGAAGGTTCGGACCAAGGCTACCAACCAGCCATCACCTGGTGCGTAGAGATGCGCGAATCGCGCGTTTTGGCCTTTCGCATCGCACCGCCGGACGTTGCCTGTGAGAGTGCGGCGCTCGCGCTCTATGATGCCATCACAGTCCATCGCCGACCTTATCCCCGTGTGGCAACGGGGCTTCTCTGGCACCTGCCTAAGTGGATCGTTTCTACAGCCACTCTGCCACCGTCCTGCCGCGACGCTTGCGCGCGAGGGGGAATCCAGGTCGAGGTAACGACGGATGAACTCCCTTTGATCCAAAACGTCCGGGAGACATGGGAGCATGGAGTGGCAGGGAGGGTTCTGCACGCCAGTCATTGTGCTGGACTGCTGGACACCTATCTCAACAGGACGTACGGACACGGCCCTCTGCGCGAACGTGAGCAGCGCGAGCGCGAGTATGCGGCACGTGTCGGCTACAATCAGGACCCGGCTTGGCAATTTCCGCTGTTACGGGAGTTCCTCCCCCTGGCAGCGAGTTCCATTACCGCGGAAGAAGTGGTTCCTTTCGATGAGCTGCACTACACGCACGAGTTGCTTTCCTACTGGCCAGGATCCGCCGTGAAGATCCGCCGTTCCGCGTATGCGGAGGCAACTGCCTGGATCTATCTCGATGGGGAGATCCTCTGCCTGGCGCACGCACGCGAGCTGCGGCGGCGCGACGGCAGCTATCGCCATTTTCGCTGAGAAAGGGGACACGCATGTATTTTCTTGCGCTCCTGCTCACGCTGCGAGCTCTGGAAGCGACACGCAGCGGTAGTCTTCTGAAAGACGCAGAAGTCTCCTCTGTTCTTTTACAGGCCATTCGCGACAAAGTTCCCTGCACGCGCGGAGAGTATCTTAGGGTAGCGCTGCTAGGGAACGATCAAGAGCGTGTACAGGTACGGTTGACGCATATCAGCAGGGGAGGAGACTCTCCCGGCAGTGAGGTGCTGCAAGCCCTGGCTCCCAGATGTGCGCTTCAATGCGCGGGGCAACAGTACGAAGTTGAGTCGGACGACCTGACAGATCCCATGTGGGCAGGTGTCAGTACGTGGTCAGATATGCTGAGCCAGCCCGTTGGGGCCCGCATGCGCTTCGCGTTCGCAACGCCGCTGGTGACCTCCACCCCGGCGCACCGGCAGGGCGGCAACGCCCTGCCCTTCCCGATCCCACAGGTGCTGTTCGCGAGCGCCCTGCGCCAGTGGAGGATGCTGGATGGCCCCCTTCTTCCGTTTGTGGGAGAGGAGATAGCGCAAGCGGCCGGCTGCGTCGTCAGCGAGTACCGGCTGGAGACGGCCGCGCGCATCCTTGCGGGCGGTTCCCATCTCGGGTTCCTGGGCTGGATCGAGTATACCTGCCGCGCCCCGGAGACGACAGCGGCCGCCTCGCTCAACGCCCTCGCCCGCCTGGCCTTCTTCACCGGCTGCGGCTACCTGACGGAGTGGGGTATGGGCGTCGCGACGGTCAGGATTGCGAGGTGAGTGAACGCATGGAATGGAGCGTGGTGAAAATCGGCGTAGAGCAGTTCGACATCTTGCACGCGTACGGGCTGGGGATTCTG
>WNGK01002675.1_pt1 | contig 19271 bp, 21 predicted proteins | sample 5400601 | NCBI WGS metagenome assembly WNGK01 (sample SAMN13153376, study PRJNA577476) | soil metagenome | isolation source: 60 cm soil or saprolite under Garry oak tree replicate 1 | place: USA:California | collected 2016-06-15
TCAACTCGCCGTTACCTTTCTTGGCACGGGCACATCGCAAGGTGTGCCGATGATCGGCTGTGATTGCGCAGTATGTCGATCTCCCGATCCGCGCGATCAACGGTTGCGCTCTTCAATTTACGTCGAAACACCAGAGTGCTCGTGGGTGGTGGACACAGGGACTGACTTCCGGACACAGGCACTCCGGGAAAGTATCCGCAATGTCGATGCCGTGATTTTTACCCATTCACACACCGATCATATTATGGGCTTTGACGATTTGCGGCGGTTTTCCCATGCGCGGGGCTCGATGCCGGTCTATGCGTCGGTCGAAACGATGCGCGATCTGGAGCGCGTGTTTCGGTTCGCGTTCAACACCAGCAATCCGATTCCATATTATTTGAAGCCCGAGCCGCACATTATTGATGAGCCGTTTAAGCTAGGCGAGACCTTTATCACTCCGTTGCCCGTGCCGCATGGCGATTCCATTGTGAACGGCTACACCAAAAACTTGTCGCCTACCTGAGCGACTGCAGCGTCGTACCGGATTCGATTATCGATCTTATCGCGGGCGTGAAAGTCTTGATCATCGATGCGCTTCGCGACAAACCGCATCCGACTCATCTCAGTGTGGATCAGGCGTTGGAAATCGCCTTGCGCGTCCAGCCGGACGCGACTTATTTCACCCACATCTGCCACGAGCTGCCGCAAGCGGCGGAATCGCGGCTCCCCGCCAGCACACATATCGCTTACGATGGACTACGGGTGGAATTTTGATACCAAAGCCTCGGGCTTGTTTGTCGCTTAGCGAATAATTCCGCGCTCGCTTTGTTCGATGAATTCGATGATCTCGGTGATCTCTTCTTTTTGAGGTAATTCCTTGCGCATCGCTTCGACTGCCTGGCGCGTGTTGTATTTCGAGCGATAAATCAAACGGAACGCTTCTTTGATCAGCTTCACGCTTTCGGGTGGGAAATTCTTGCGTTCCAAACCGACCAGATTGATCCCGCGAATTTCGGCCGGGTTGCCATCCGCGATCATGAACGGCGGAACGTCCTGGACAATTTTTGAGCAGCCACCGGTGATCGCAAACCGTCCGATCCGGCAAAATTGATGCACCGCCGTGAGCCCACCCATGATGGCGTGATTACCCACCTCCACATGGCCGGCTAGCGTGCCGTTGTTGGAAAAAACCACGTCATCTCCGACCACGCAATCGTGTGCAATGTGGCTGTAAGCGAGAAAGGTTCCACGGTTTCCGAGGCGCGTTTTACCTTTGCTCGTCGTGCTGCGGCTGATTGTGACGAATTCGCGGAATGTATTCTCATCGCCGATTTCCAGGTAAGTCGGTTCACCCTGGTATTTCAGGTCCTGCGTTTGCTGGCCGATGGAGCAGTAGGCGTAAAATTTGTTTCTCGCTCCGGCATCCGTCGGTCCACAAAGGGTGACGTGATGTTGGAGCCAGCAGTTTTGACCGAGGACGACGTCGGCTCCGATAACGCAATACGGTCCGATCGTTGTCCCTGCGCCGATTTTTGCCTGTGGATCGACAATTGCGGTCGGGTGAATCTGCACGTCGCTCATTTATCGAGAAACGTGAACATCAATTCGCCTTCCGAAACGACCGCGTCGTTTACGACGCAGTAGCACTTCGCTTTCGCCAGGCGGTTGCCGCGCGATTTTGTTAGTTCGGCGTGAATGAAAATCGTGTCACCGGGGAAAACTGGTTTGCGAAATTTTACATCGTCCGCGCTCATAAAATAGCCGACGCGACTCGAAGTCTTCGCCAATTTATACAACAAAATGCTGGCCACTTGCGCCATCGCTTCCACTTGCATCACACCAGGCATCACCGGATGACCGGGGAAATGCCCCTGAAAAAACGGCTCGTTGATCGTGATGGATTTTACGCCCGTAATTTTATTATCGGCCTCGAAGCCGATGATCCGATCAACCATCAAAAAGGGATACCGATGCGGCAAGATTTGCATTACCTCGTCAGTGTCGAGGCCGCCATCCCCGGTGGGGATCGTGCGCGGCGCCGCCATCGCGCTTCTTCGCGTTTGCTCGCGGGCGAGAGCGCGAGCCAACTCTGCATTCGCCGCATGGCCGGGTTTCACCGCCACCACGTGACCGCGAATCGGCCGACCGACGAGCGCCAGATCGCCGATAATGTCCAGAATTTTGTGCCGTACAAATTCGTCGGCGAAGCGCAGCGGTTCTTTGCTCAAGACCGCCTCCCCGCGCACCACAATCGCATTTTCGAGACTGCCGCCCTTGATCAAATTTTTCTCCATGAGCGGTTGAACATCTTCGTAGAAAACAAATGTTCGGGCCGGAGCTATCTCGCGCTCAAAAATTGCCGGCGTAATTTCCATCGATAGGAACTGTGTGAAACGATTGTTTGGTCCGGCTTGCGTGCACGAGATGCGAAACGTTTCATCCGGTAACAAGACAAGCAACGCGCCCGTTTTCGATTCCACGTGCATTGTGTCGCGCACGTCGAAAAAGCTTCTCGGGGCATCCTGCGCGGTCACGCCGGCGCGTTTGATGACATCAACATAAGGTTGCGCGCTGCCGTCGCCGATTGGCGGTTCGTTCGCGTCCATCTCCACAATGGCGTTGTCCACGCCCATGGCCGATAACGCCGCAAGCACGTGCTCGACCGTGTGAACACGCACCGAGCCTTCGCCGATGGTCGTGGCGCGCTCAACCATTTTCAGATTCTCGATCTTGGCGTCGATTGTCGGTTCGTCCTGCAAATCCTTGCGCTTGAATTTGATTCCGTGATCGACCGGCGCCGGATGCAACTTGATCGACACCTTTTCGCCCGTGTGCAGCGACGTGCCACTGAATCCGGCAGTTTTGCCAACGGTATGTTGAAACTCGGGCGAAGCGGGCATGAGCGCTAACTAACAAAGATTTTCCGTCGTGACCAGCCGCGCTTACTTCAATTCAAAATTGCCACAGTCAAAAGCCATCATTTTGTCGACGTTCGAGATCCGAAATTGCTCGACGACCGCGCCATCATCCTGCCAAACATCGACTGATTTCTCGCTGTGCTTTGTGATCAAAGCGCGAACCAAGTTTGGCATCTTGCTCACTGTGCACAAAGGCAATCCATCCATGGTTTTAAGAAAGCTGTTCTCGTCGTCAAATCCGATGCCAAGAGCGATCATCGGCCGTTCGTCGTTAGCCAATGGATTCGGCATGAGTCTCACTTTCACGTTTCCGTTCGCGTTGTTTTCGACAGGCGAAGCCGTCGCTTGGCCGAGATCGTCCACTTTGAAATGACCAACCAGGTAGCCGCGAGCATGATATTTTCCAGCCGGTAAGTCTTCGCCATCGTCATTCTTGCCGTCCCATTGTGTCGCCAACGCATCGGCGCCGACTGTGAACTCATCCAACTCAGCTTCTTGGTGCAGGACGCGGACGAGTTTGCCATTCCCGGCGTAAATGCCCAGGCTGATGGTTCCTTCCAGCGGCGGCGGAACAAAGCTGATGCGCACGCTCTTGGTGGAAGACGCTGAAGGAGTTTGCTCCGGTACAGGTGAGGGTGCGGCAGATTCCTCCGGAGTGGGCGAAGAAGTTGGAGCTGGCGTCGGTGCCTCCTGCCCGATCGCCGCGCAAATCGAAGCCAAGGCGATTAGAATGACCGCGTTAAACTTTTTTGTCATGTCGATCGGAGTGGCCTCCCGCGCCGTGGCTTTATGCGAACGTCGGGAGACATCTCTTGTTGTTGGACCCGAGAAAGCAGAAGAAACGTGAGAGTCTCCCATTCGACTTCGCTCAGGGCAAGCTCTCGACTTCGCTCGGACTGACAAATAGGTTATATGTAATACCGCCAGTTTACGTTCGGGAAAAGGTTATCGCGCCATTCGCAATCGCTCAGAATTGCTTCATCGAGATGGTTCGCCGCGAACTGATCATGCAATCGATTGAAACGAGCAAGGTGATCCTGCGTCCGTTTCGTGGCGTACTCCTTTGCGGTTCCTGTCTTCATCAGGAACGCCCAATCGCTCGATTGTGCCAGTAAGAGTTCGCGCGCCAGTTGCTGTAGGACGCGATCAGCAACCGGTGTCGGATTGTTCATATGCCTGCGCGCGGTTTGGCTCATGCGCTGCGCGGCGGCATGCAGGTGGGGATAAATCCAGGCGTTGCTCTGGTTAAGCCAAACTTCGAGATGGCCTTTTTCGCCCCATGTTGATGTTGCTGGTCTGAAGGTTTGCTGGGTTGGATGAGTAGAGAGATATTCGCTTGGTGTTGTTAGGACCAAGCTTTGCTGTTCGTTTGCCGCTTTCCGAATGAGATTTTCAAGAAAGTCCGGCCCTTCGAACCACCAGTGACCGAACAATTCGGCGTCGAAGGGGACCACAATCAACGGATCAAAACCTAGTCGACCGACTTCAGCTATTTGCCGTCGTTGTTGTTCAAGAAAATGAGCGGCGTGTACCTTTGCGGCTTCTTCCGCTGCTTCACGATCATACAAGTCTTTCTCCTCACCGTGGCCAGTGATGCGATGATATTTCACGCCGGAAAACTTTCTGTTCCCGCGCGCAATTGGTCCCAAATGCTCCATCGGAAGATCGAAGCCAATGTCACGATAGAATTCACGGTAGACCGGATCGCCCGGATAACCTCTCTGTGCGCTCCAAACTTGCCGGCTTGATTCGCTATCACGCGCGAAAACGGCCGGTCCAGCTGACGTGTAACATGGCGCGTAAATCGCGCGGCGCGGACGCGGTTTTCCAAACATCAGACCGTGTGCGTCGAGAACGAACCAGCGAATGTTCGCTTCTTGCAGAAGCGATTCCACGCCCGACGCGTAAGCGCATTCGGGCAGCCAAAGACCCATTGGATGTGCCCCGAAAACATCGACATATACATCTCTTCCGATCAAAACCTGCGCGCGAGCGGCTTGGGGGGACTGCTGCTGAAGAAGGGGAAGCAAGCCGTGGGTGGCGGCGCAGGCAATGATTTCAAGTACGCCCGTCTCACGCAACTCGCGAAAAGCCGCAAGCAGATTGCATTTGCATTGCTCGACAAAGAAACGCCGGCTTTCCGAAAAGATCTCGAAATAAAAATCCGCGAGTTCTCTAAGTTTTGGATGATTAAGATTCCGTTTTTGCTCGCGCTCTACTAGTTCGATCAAAAGATCGAGATGTCGCACATAACGCTCGCGCAAAAGCTCGTCCTGGAACATGGCGCAGAGAGTCGGCGTGATCGACATTGTGAGCCTGAATGCCACTCCGTCGTTTACCAATCGCTGCATCATAAGCAGCAGCGGAATGTACGTCTCGGTTATCGCCTCAAAGAACCAGTCTTCTTCGAGGAAATGCTCGTGCTCGGGGTGTCGGACGAAGGGAAGGTGCGCGTGCAAAATAAGCGCGAGATAACCAGGCATGTAATTACATTTAGCGTGTCATTCCGAGCGGAGCGAGGAACCTCTCAAAAGGTTGTTCGATCACACAAAAAAAGACGTGCGGTGCATGATCGTGCGGACTATCCGCTTTCGGTACAACTTCTCGCAATCTACGCCTGTGAGGTCCCTCCTCGTCTGCGCGACTCGGGATGACCGATTAATAAGGCGCGACTCAGGATGACGATGTCAGAGTGTGCGGCAAAAGTCCTGAAATCGATCCAGGCCTTTTTTGATCACGTCAATGCTCGTGGCGTAACTAAGCCGGACTGTGCGATCATCGCCGAAAGCGGCGCCTGGAATAACTGCGACACTCGCCTTGCTCAACAAACGATCGGCGAAATTTTGCGAAGTCAGTCCGAGTTGGCTGATGTTGACCAGCACATAAAACGCGCCCTGCGGCTTGACCGCAGTCACGTTCGGAATTTTAGAAATGCGATCGAACATATAATTGCGTCGCATATCGAATTCTTCGCGCATGTCGGCGAGCGGTTGTTGATCGCCTTTCAGGGCAGCGAGCCCGCCGTGCTGCGAGAAGGAAGAGGGATTGGATGTGGTATGGCTTTGGATTGAATCAACCGCTTTGGCGACCGCTTCCGGCGCGGCCAGATAGCCAAGGCGCCAACCAGTCATGGCGTATGATTTACTAAATCCGTTAATCGTAAGTGTAAGATCGTACGCTTCCTTGGAAAGGGACGCGATGCTCACGTGCTTCGCGCCATCGTACACCAGCTTCTCGTAAATTTCGTCCGACAAAATGTAAATATCCTCCTCAGCCGCAACATCGACAATCGCCTGCAATTCCTCGCGCGTATAAACGGAGCCGGTCGGATTGCATGGACTATTCAGGATCAACATCTTTGTCCGTGGCGTCATCGCGTTTTCAAAATCCGACGCGCGCATTTTCCAGGAATTGCGCTCGCTCGTTGGCACAATTACGGGCTCGGCGCCCGCTAATCTGACCATGTCTGGGTAGCTGACCCAATACGGCGCTGGAATGATAACCTCATCGCCGGGTTGACACGTGGCGAGAATGGCATTGTAACACGCGTGCTTGGCGCCATTACTTACAATGATCTGAGCGGCGCGATAACTGAGCTCGTTGTCAGCGGCCAATTTTTCCGAGATCGCCTGGCGCAGCTCGGGAATCCCTGCGCTGGGCGTGTATTTCGTGAAGCCAGCCTCCAGCGCTGCGATCGCCGCTGCTTTGATGTGCTCGGGCGTGTCAAAATCCGGTTCTCCTGCACCGAAGCCGCAAACGTCGATACCTTCGGCTTTCATGGCTTTTGCCTTGCTGTCGATCGAGAGCGTGAGCGAAGGACTGAGTTGAGCGGCGCGTTCGGAAATTTCCATGGCAAAGGGACTAGTTGTGAGGTTGTTCAAAATGGGAGCGCAAGCTATTGGCGGGGGTAGAAGTTTTCAATCAGAGGTTTGAAGTTATTTTCATCGATCTGCACGATCGCCATTTCGCGCTTCGCGTTTTCGGCGGAATCAGAGGCGTGGGCGGCATTGATCATAATCGTCTGGCCAAATTCTTTCCGAATTGAACCGGGCGGCGCTTTCGCTGGATCGGTGGGGCCGAGGACATCCCGGATTTTGCGCACGGCGTCCACGCCTTGATAAACGATGGCGATGGATTTTTCCGTCCCAGCAGTATCACGTTTGTCCGACGGACATTCGCTTGGTTTCCTTCCCGCCATGAATTCGACAATGCTTTCCCAATTATCCCGGCCGCTCGCTGGGCCCAGCTTCTGCTCAAGAACTGGCAACACTGGTCCGTAGAATTCTTCCGCTTGTGCAACGCTCATCCGATGAACCTTGAATCCGATGATGTAGAGCCCGGATCGAGAAAAAACTTCGATAACCCCGCCCGGCCGCAAATTTGGAAATCTGAAATTGTCCGGCTTAATCAGCACGAGCGTCTTCTCGATCTTAGCTTCGGCTGGGAAATTGATGACTTGATCCAGGATGCCCCCGTCACGATCGGAAAATTCCGCCCACAATTTCAAGTCACGCTCAACGGCTTTTGAATCGAAAACCGCGAGTACCCCAGGCTCAAAGTAAGTCACGTTGCCCGAAGTATCGGTGATGTAATCGCCGTACGTGTCGCGAATCGTCTCCCCGCTGGTGCGTTCATGCACGATGTGACCAACCGTGCGATGAATCTTTTCCACGGCGTCGGGGCCGCGAAAGATGAGAAATAACATGCGTGGCCGCTGGCCGTTAACATTGCCCGTGAAATTTTTTAGGACGTAATCGCGAATCAACTCCTGCGTCGCGCGGTGACGCGCATTGGTTTCAGTTACGATCCCTTCTGCGTAGCGCTTTGCCAGCTCCGCACTCGGCGCAAACATCCGTCCACCAACCAGATCGAGTCCCGTCCGCGAAATTAACCGCCCAACAATCCCACCGGTGCGCGATTTGCGCATCGAATAAGGAGTGACAATGGCGTAGGAAAGTTCTTCGATCTGCATAGTTGCCGCCGCGGCTTATGATTAAACCGCGTAGAATGCAGAGAAACCGAAGCCGCCAAGGCTGGAGGAACGTAGCTGTCACTCGTCCGCCGCGTCAACTAGTTTTGGCTAAAACCGCCACCCATTTCCCGCGACGTCGCACGTCCACGATGTCGATCTTGCTGCGTCGCAAAGTACGAACAAATTCTTTCTCTTGCGCGCGTAAAACGCCCGATAGAATCAACCAATTGCTTCGTTTTAGCTTCGGCAGAATCTGAATCAATATTTCGCTGAGCAGATTCGCGGTAACGATGTCGATCTTACGTGCCGGCTTCCAGCGACGTACATCGCCTAATTGAAAATCAACTTTGTCGATCTTGTTTAGCCGCGCACTTGTTTTCGCAGTTGAAATCGCGGTAGGATCGAGATCAACGGCTAGGACACACTTTGCGCCGAAGCATTTGGCCGCCAGCGCGAGAATCCCGCTTCCAGTGCCAAGATCGACAAGAGACCAACCGGCTCTCCATCCGGAAGTAAGCTGTTCAAGCAAGAGGAGAGACATCGCCGTAGTCGCGTGTTCGCCTGTTCCGAATGCCGCACCGGCTGTTATGACGAGTCGCTTCCCGATCTTAAGCGGCTTTGATCTACCGTCGCGTTCAAGCCGTTTCCACCAGTTACGCGGCAGTTTTTCGATCCGCCCGCCAAAATCGCGAAGAAGATGTTGCGCTTGCGGCTGTGAACCGCACGCGATCTCCATCTGCAATCGCTTGCCGCCCGGCTTCGCGATGATAGCAAGGTGGCCCAGTGAGCGCGCTTGTAATCTTGCTTCGTGCGCGTTCAGCCAGGGCGGCGCGGCGACTTTGCGCCAGAGATACATCCTTCGTGCCGGCGCCCTGCCAAGATGGGCAGCCAGCGCTATTTTTTCTCGGGCGCTTTTTGGTCCTTCATCTGCGCCATCTTTTGCGCAAGACCGGCGGCGTATTTTTCGTATTGGACATTATCGATCGTGAACGTCCCAAACATATAGTTCGAGTTTTCCCAGGCCCAATTCTGGTCCGCATCGGTGTACATCATCTTTGACGTGCGGCCCTGCGAATATTCGTGATGAAGCGGATCGGCCCCGGGCGGATTCGCGATTTTCGGAGCGCCGCCCATGCCGCCCTCGACTAGGTGGCCGCGAAACGTGCCATACTGCCCAAGGGTGATCTCATGATTTGTGCCCTCAATCTTGCGCTTGATCGGCACGTAGCGCGTTTCGGTTTTCTTCGATGCGCCCGGCGTCAACACCTTCGCAGCAATCGCTTCCAATGCTTTGCGTTGTTCCGGAGTCGCTTTCTCGTCGATGTAGTTGTAGGCAAAATTCCAGTTTCCGAACGATTCCATCATCGTCTGACCCTCGGGGCTCTGCCCGATAGCCGCGATGGCAAGTCCGCCGAGTTTCACTTTTCCGTAATTGCCTTTCTGAATGAAGAGCACCTGACCGCCGCCACAGGTCATCTTGGTCGGTTTGGAACCGAACCAACAGGGACATGCGGCGTCGCACGAACAGGCTTCTTCGAGTTGGCCGGTAATTTTCCATGGAGTCTTATCTTTTGGTTCATCGACCGCGCTCGCAGTCGAAGCGAAACAGAAAAACGCTACGGCGAGCACGCCGAACGACGAGAGGAGGAGCGACGTGGTTTTCATGTGCAAGATTCTACAACTACGCGCGTCTTGGACAATCCGATTTTCACGTTGACTTGCCAGCCGTCGCTTTGATAGAGAGGTCTGCCTTTGAAGGCTACGGCGGACGTTCCGGCCTTCAGTTTGCGCTACGCTCCAAGCGAACGCTGGAGCGGGTGACGAGGCTCGAACTCGCGACGTCCTCCTTGGCAAGGAGGTGCTCTACCACTGAGCTACACCCGCAATTTTCAGGGGAAGCAATAATGTCCAGCGGCCAGCGCGACGCAACCTTTTAATTGCTCTGGTTGGCCCAAAGATTCTCAAAGTTTTTGAATCCAAATGGGATTCAGCCTCCATCTCATTCTCAAAGGAATGATTATGAAAATACCATTATTATGCTGCGTCGCATCATTCGTGCTGGCCACGACCGCGATCGCCCAAAGCCCCAGCGCGCCTCCTGCGGACCAGGCAATCTCACCATCGGCAGCTGTATCGACTACTCCAACGACGATGGTCTCACCAAGCGCGACCCTGACACCCTCCGCGACTGCATCTCCCGCGCGTGGCACCAGCGATGATCTCGAAAGCAGGATCGAGAAGAAGGTCCGGAAACATTTCAACGTTTCAGTCGATGACGAGGGTGCCGGGCACAATTCGGATGTTCCTTGGATGGCTGTCCCCATTGTGACCATCGTTTTTCTCACCATTTTCGGCACGCCGATCCTGATCGTCGCCGTAATCATGTATTTCAGCATGTCGAAGACGCGCGCTATGCATCGCACCGTGCGCTTAATGGTGGAAAAAGGGCAGGAGGTCCCTGCGGCCCTGTTGAATCCGCCGCCCGCACAACGTCAGCGCTCCGATATGCGCCGTGGCATTGTGCTGCTGATGGTTGGCCTCGGTCTTATGCTCTTCCTTGCCGCCGTAAATGACTGGGAGGGAGGGGCCTGGAGCATCGGGATTATTCCCTTTCTCATCGGCGCAGGGTACCTGCTCGTGTGGAAGCTGGAAGGAAGGAAGGACAATGCGCCGCCGGTACCGTAACCTGCGGCCGTGGAGCTGACCGATGCAGATCTCGTCGCGCGAGTTCTTGTTGATGATGATCAGCACGCTTTCGGCGAATTGGTCCGACGGCATCAATCGAGCGTGCGGGGTCTGCTCCGCCAGCTCACTCGAACGGATCTCGCGCTTGCGGACGATCTCGCCCAGGAGACATTTTTGCGCGCTTACAAGAACATCCGCAGCTTTCGCGGCGAAGCGCGTTTTTCCACATGGCTCTATCGAATTGCCTACAATTCTTTTCGAGAAAACGCGCGTCGCCGTAAGGAATTTGTCGGAATTGATGAAGAACAGCTTCAAGCCGAGCATGACCCTCAAGTTGCCGATCCTGGTCTAAGACACGATCTTATGCATGCGCTAAGTTTGCTTCCGCTACACGAGCGCTCGGCGGTTTTACTTTGTTGCCAGAACGGTTTATCACATGATGAAGCAGCGCGTGTCTTGGATATTCCGCTCGGCACGGTGAAAACCAACGTGTTGCGCGGACGGGAGAAATTGAAACGAACGCTGGCGGCATGGGGACCCAATTAAAATGGATAACATTAGCGAGGAAGATCAGTTAGATCGACAATTGCGAGACGCCGCGCCGTACATCGACGACGACGGGTTTACGGCGCGGGTGTTGCAGCAACTGCCTGCACCGCGCCACGCGCGCCGCTCGCTCCGCGGTGCGATTCTCTTGGGAATAACCTTGCTCGCGAGCGTGCTGGCTTATGTCATTTCAGATGGAGGCCGCTTTCTCGTGGTAGCAATGGCGCGGCTGACGACGTTGCCGGCCTTCTGGCTTCTCGCGCTTGCGTTCTGCAGTGGAATCTTAGTGATGGCTGGCGGACTTGTCGCTGCCGTGTCTAAGACTCGGGAGCTGCAGTCTTAAGTATCACCGCTGTTGCATTGTGGGTCCTCCGCGTGAGGATAGGGAATGGTGACGAACATTCCGAGCGCTACCCTTAGACAGCTCGCCAAGCTTTCAAAGCGCAAGGAAGAGCTCATGGCGCAAATCCAGGACATCGATCGGGAGATGATTCGTTTGCAAAGCAGATTCGACCGTTCGTCCCAGAATGCGGGACACCAGGCGCCGGTAACCGTCTTCCGCGCCGCGGAGAAGCAGGGTCGCCATCGCCGCACGAAACGCCGAGCTTCTTGAAAAAAATTGCCTTGGCAATCAGGTCGCGAAAAGTTCGCGTGCCTGCTGCACGTCCACATCGATCTGTCGGACGAGCGCCTCGAGATTATCGAACTTTCGTTCCGGCCGAAGATAGCGCACGAAGCGAACTTCAACGTTCTCGCCGTAGATATCGCGATTGAAGTCGAGTAGATAAATTTCCAGCACGCGCTCAGACCTTCCACCGCTCACGGTTGGCCGGTAACCGAGATTGACGACGCCATGGTACAAGACGCCCTGGATCCATGCCTCGGCGAGATAAACGCCGTTTGGTGGAAACTGCTCGCTGTGCGCGCTGAGGTTGGCAGTTGGGTAACCAAGCTTTTTCCCAAGCTTTTCGCCGGCTTTGACTGTGCCGAGAATCGTATACTCGCGGCCGAGCATGACAGCGGCCGTTGCGAAATCGCCCTTTTCCACGGCTTGCCGGATAGCGGTGCTACTGACGACCGCGCCGCTCACTTTTACCGGCGGGATTCCAACGACGTCGAAATGAAATCGCGCGCCAAGTTCCTTGAGAAGATCGAGATTTCCGCGTCGATCTTTCCCAAACGACCATTCGTGGCCGACGCAAATTTCGCGCAGCGGTTTTGAGTGCGCGACGAGGTGCTCAACAAATTTCTCCGGCGGAGTGGCGGCGAATTTCTTGTCGAAATTGATTACGAGGAGATGGTCGACGCCCAAGTCGCGGATCAACGCGATTTTGTGCTGCGTGGCGGTGAGTAGATGGGGTGCATCGTTCGGGCGCAACACTTTGACCGGATGTGGATCGAAGGTCACGACAAGTGGCGTTCCATTGCCCGACCGCGCATGACTCGTGGAGGTAGAGATCACGGCTTGATGACCACGATGCATGCCGTCGAAAACGCCGATCGCAAGGAAAAGCGGGCCGTGCAATCGCTCCAGTTCTTCGATCGACCGGATAATTTCCATCATCGTCGATCTGGGGATTTAGGCGCCGCGCATGCGTGAAACTTCCGGTAGACTGAGAATGCGGCTTAAGATCTCTTCGCGCGAAGCGTTCTTAATCTCAGCGACGCTGATCGCGCGATCGACATCGAAGCGTCCGGACTTCAAGCGCCGCAGTGACTTAAGATGCGCGCCGCAACCGAGTTCCTCACCGATGTCGTGAACATACGTCCGAACATAAAAACCCTTGCTGCAAAGGACGCTGAAATCGATTTCGGGGAGCGCGATTTGATCAATACCGTAACGATAGACATGAACCAGGCGCGCCTCGCGCTCGACCACTTTCCCTTGCCGTGCCAGTTTATAAAGCGGCACACCGCCGCGCTTAATCGCTGAGACCATTGGCGGCATTTGATAAAAATCGCCGCAAAATTTTTCAAACGCGGCGCGGATTTTATTTTCATCGAACGGAAGCACTTCGCGCTGATTGACGATTTCACCTTGTCGATCCTGCGTGCTCGTCGTTATGCCGAGCAGGAGCGTGCCCGCGTATTTCTTGTCTTCGCTCATGAGCAAATCCTGAATCTTGGTTCCGCGTCCGAGCGTGAGAAGCAGAAGTCCGGTGGCGATCGGATCGAGCGTGCCGCAGTGTCCCACTTTTTTGATCTCCAGCTTTCGCCTGATCAAGGCGACGACGTCATGTGAAGTCATTCCTTCCGCTTTATCGACGAGCAGGACGCCGTCAGGAGTCGCACTTAACGACATCACAAGTTGCCTCCAAAACTTTGTTTTCGACTTCAGGGAGTGTTCCGCGCACGCGCGCACCCGCCGCGAGAGTGTGTCCGCCGCCACCAAACTTCTGACAGATGGCGCAGACATCGACAGTGTCGCTCTTCGAACGCATGCTGACGCGTACCTTGCCGTCGGAGAGTTCTTCAAAGAAGGCAGCAACGATAACTCCCCGAATTGCACGGAGATGATCGATCAAGCCTTCGTTATCTTCGGGAAGAACACCTAGCTTGGCCGCGGTTTTCAAACTGAGGCTGAAACTTGCGACGCGACCTCCGTGTTCAAAACGCATGGTGCGCAGCAGTTCTCGCAAAAGTTCCACCCGGCGTCGCGGATAGTTTTCGTAAAGTTGCTGGTTCAACCGGCCAACGTCGAGACCGGCGCGGACGAGCTCGGCCGCAATCTCAAAGGTGCGCGCGCTGGTTTTTGGATATTGAAACGACCCGGTGTCGGTCGAGATCGCGGCGTAAAGATTCTCGGCAATGTCGCGGTTGAACGGGAAGCCCTGATTTTTGATCAGTTCGAAAATAATTTCTCCCGTGGCAGGCGCGGCGGAATCGACATAAACGAGGTCGCCGTAGCCTGGATTGCTCAGATGATGATCGATGTTGATCCAGGTTTTCGCCGAACGAACGGCCGTGAGCGCGGTTCCGAGCCGATTTTGAATAGCCGTGTCCAGCGCGATGGCAACATCAACATCTTCCGCCGCTTCGGGCGGCTTGGTTAGCAACTCCGCGCGTGGAAGGAAAGAATACTTTTCGAGCATCCCATCTTCATTCCAAAGGCGAACTTTCTTCCCGAGTTGCTGCAGCGAAAGGGCAAGGGCGAGCTGGCTGCCAAGCGCGTCGCCGTCGGGACGGACATGACTCAAGACCGCGAAACACTCGTGCTCGCGCAATACCCGGGCGATTTCCTCGAACTTGGAATTAGTCATGAAAATTTTGTAGCCACCGCCCTGTGGGCGGTCTTCGACAACGTTAATAATTGGCTAGGACTGACGGCCAGCAGGGCCGTGGCTACAGCCTTCACTTGTCTTCGCCGCGAGGCGTTTCGATTTCTTGCAGAATCTCAATGACGCGAGCACCGCGTTCGATGGAATCGTCAAAATGAAAAGTGAGATGCGGCGTGTATTTCATGGTCACGTGGCGAGCAAGCTCGGCTTGTAATGTTGCGCGATGAGACGCGAGCTTGCTCATGACACTCCCGCCGCTTTCCGATCCGAGAACGCTGACAAACACATGCGCGTTCTTTAGATCGGGGGTTACATCGACATGATTGATGCTGACCAGCGCGCCTTCGAAACTCATTTCACGTGCGATGATTCCACTCAGCTCTCGTTTCAAGAGCTCGTTGACGCGCAACATTCGATGTTTCATTCTTGGAAAGTAACGCAAGCCTCTGGCTTGCGTTTATTGAGTCGCAAGCTGGAAGCTTGCGCTACATTTAGTTTCACAATTTCTGCGCGATAGCTTCGAGTTGATAGCACTCAATGATGTCGCCTACTTGGTATTCGCTGAAGTCGCCGAGCTTGATACCGCACTCAAGACCTGAACGCACTTCTTTCACGTCATCTTGGAAGCGGCGCAGCGTCGAAATGCCGCCATCGTAAACTGGCTGCCGTTTTCGGAGCAGCCGGGCACGCGCGGCGCGAGCGATGCGACCCTCGGTGACCAAACAGCCAGCAACGATGCCTCTGCTGAGTCGGAAGACCTGTTTCACCTCGGCGTGTCCGATGACCGTTTCTCGATGTTCGGGCTCGAGCAACCCCGCCATTGCGTCTTTGATCTGATCGAGCAGTTCATAAATGATGCTGTAGAGTTTGATCTGTACGCCTTCGCGTTTTGCGGCAGAGATGGCCATGCTCTCGACCTTCACGTTAAAGCCAACCACGACAGCATCCGATGCACTGGCCAGCAAAATATCCGACTCCGAGATCGGCCCCACCGCTGAGTGGATGATTTCCAGATCGATCTTCTTGCTTTCGATCTGCTTCAACGCGCCGACCAGCGCTTCAAGCGAGCCTTGCGCGTCGCACTTCAAGACAATGCGCAAGACTTTTTTGCCGTCAGCCGCTTCGAGCAAACTCTCAAGCGTAGCGCGTTGTGGCACGGTCAATTTATCTGTACGCTTCGCCAATAAGCGCTCCTCGCCTAAAGTTTTCGCTGAGCGTTCCGAATCCATCACCAGAAGTTCATCCCCCGCGTTGGGCAGCCCGGTGAAACCAAGTACTTTCACCGGCGTCGAAGGGCCGGCTTCCTTAATGGCTTGGCCGCGATCGTCCAGGAGCGATTTCACTTTACCGCTGTAATTGCCGCAAATGAAGGGATCGCCTGTTCTTAAGGTTCCCATCTGTACGATAACGGTGGCCGTAGGACCCCGCCCCGCTTCGACTTGTGCTTCGATCACAGTACCGCGCGGTGTGGCCGTAGGCGAGGCTTTGAGTTCCATCACTTCTGCTTGCAGCGTCATCATCTCGAGCAGGTGATCGATGCCCGTGCCTTTTGTTGCGGAGACGGGACAAACAATTGTCTCGCCACCCCAATCCTCGGGCGTGAGTTCGCGCTCTTGCAGTTGCTTCTTTACTCTGTCGATGTTGGCCGAGGGAAGGTCGATTTTGTTGATTGCGACCATGATCTTCACGTGCGGAGCAGCTTTGGCGTGATTGATTGCCTCAATGGTTTGCGGCATGATGCCGTCGTCGGCTGCGACGACCAGCACAACAATGTCGGTCACGTTGGCGCCCCGCGCGCGCATCGCAGTGAACGCGGCGTGACCAGGCGTATCGATAAACGTGATTTTCGTCCCTTTGTGGTCAACGCTATATGCCCCTATGTGCTGTGTAATTCCGCCAATTTCGCCTGCCGCTACGTGCGTCTTTCGAATCGCGTCCATGAGCGAAGTTTTGCCATGATCAACGTGGCCCATGAACGTGATGATGGGACCGCGGGGCTTGAGCTCCTCCTCCTTTTCAATAACAGGGGGAGGAGGCGCAATCACAATTTGTTCGACTTTGTGGACGCCGCCGCCTTTTTCACGGCGCTCTTTTTCGAGAACAAAACCGTGGTTCTCGCAAATCTTGGACGCGATGTCGGGCTCAATTGTCTGATTGATATTCGCGAAAATGTTGAAACTCATCAGCTCCGCGATGAGCTGATGCGGTTTTAATCCGAGCTCAATGGCCAATTGTTTAACGATGATTGGCGGCTTGATGTGTATGACATTCTGCGGCTCGACTTCGGCGCCTGCAGGCGGCACGATGGTACCTTCGACAGCGACGCCGGGCGCTTCTGTTGCAGGCAGCGGCGCCGGTTCCACCTTTACTGGCGCGGCTGGTTTTGGAGAAGCGGCTGGCGTTTCCAACGATGCCCGAATCCGCGAAATCGGAGGCAGAACTTCACGCTTCGTTTTTACATCACGGTCTTCTGCCTTCTTGCGCGGTTTTTTCTTGTCGATGAGTGAAACGCTCTCGACGTCGTGGCGCGGCGCGGGAGCAACTTGTGGCGGGATTTTCGCCGGCGATGGTTGCTGAGCCCGCGATTCTGCTGGCCTGGTGGCCTGTGCGCCTGCGGACTCGGCGTCAGGCTCTAGTTTTTTCTTCGAAGCCCGGACCTTCGGAGCAGTTGGCTTATGCGCGGCAGCCGTCTTGCGCGCGGCTGGTTTGCGTGCCGTAGTCTTGCTGCTCGTCTTCGTTGCCATTGTGTTCCTCTAAAATTTCGCTCATGGCTTGAGCGTGTTAAGCCAGAGCCATATTTACCGCGCGACCTCTTGCTGATGGGCGGCTTCGTGAATTTCGCGCGCCTTCGTCTCATCCACGGCGAGAATATCCACAAAGTCCTGCACCTCCGCATCGCGCAATCCTTCCAAGTTAGTGAAACCGGATTTTACGAGCGTGAGCGCCTGTTCCTCGGTGAGAGGCAGGGCACCCGCGAGCGTCTGCGCCGCTTGCACCACTTTTTGTTCGACTGCGGTCGTGGCCGAAATGTCCTTGCCGATATTAATTTCCCAACCGGTCAGCCGCGAAGTTAAACGCGCGTTTTGTCCTTTTTTCCCGATCGCGAGGGAAAGTTGGTCTTCATCCACGGAAATCTGGACGCTCTTCTTCTCAGTATCGAAAACCAGATTCTTGACCTTGGCAGGTTTGAGCGCTTCGAGCACAAACTCCTTCGGATCGGAGCTCCAGCGAATGATATCGACCTTTTCGTTGTTCAACTCGCGGACGATATTTTTGACGCGTGAACCGCGCATGCCGACGCACGCGCCTACCGGGTCCACTTTCTCATTCGCGCTCCAGACGGCGATTTTCGTCCGATAGCCAGCTTCCCGCGCGATCCCGCGAATCTCCACGGTGCCATCGGCGATTTCGCTCACTTCCAATTCAAAAAGACGACGGACGAAATTCGGGTGACTGCGCGAGACGATGATCTCGGGACCGCGGATCCCGTTTTCCACCGCGACGACGTAGGCGCGGAGCCGGTCACCGACATTGTAATCTTCCACGACCACGCGTTCGCGCTGTGGCATAATGGCTTCAAATTTTCCAAGATCGAGAATGACATCCGAGCGGTCGAAGCGCCGCACCGTCCCGCTGACGATTTCGCCGGCACGATCCTTAAATTCCTCGTAAATCATTTCTTTTTCGACCTGACGAATCCGCTGCATCATCGCCTGCTTGGCGGTTTGTGCGGCGATGCGCCCAAAATTTCGCGGCGTCACTTCCACCTCGACGGTGTCGCCGACATTTGCGTCAGGTTTGATCTTGCGCGCTTTCGAAAGCTCGATCTCATCCTGCGGATTGCCGACGTGATCGACCACGACCAGGTTTGCCAGGGCACGGATTTCGCCGGTCTTCGGATTGATGTCGATGCGCAGGTCGCGCGAGGCGCCGACGCTCTTTTTTGAGGCCGAAAGCAGGGCGTTCGAAACCGCCTCGAGCAGGATTTCGCGTTTGATTCCGCGCTCCCGCTCCAGGTAATCGAGCATGGCAATAAATTCCGCGTTCATAAAAACATGTAGCCCGCAGACTAAAAAGAGTGGGACACCAGTTCCCACTCCGATCAGCGCGCGGACTAGACGCTCACATTAACTTCGTAGAGCCTTATCGTCAAGCTGCGGGTTCACGTCGGCGATGAGGGGAGTTAATATTAGATCGTCGGGTTTGAGTCTGGCTTTAACTCTTAGGCGCTTCACCGCTTTCACGAAATGCATTTGCATGAAGACTGGCCTTCGTGAGAATCAGCCGATGTCGCGCGTGCCGGCAATTCTACTAGTGCTGGCTGTCTGGGCCGCGATTTATCTCCCGGCACTTGGTTCTCTCGCGATTAAAGGAGAAGAGGGACGACGGATTTTACCAGCGGTACGAATGCTCGAGACCGGTGACTACATGGTCCCGCAGGTTGGCAGTGAACCGTATTTGCGCAAACCACCGCTGATCAACTGGCTGGTGGCCGCATCATTCAAGATTTTTGGACACCGAAATGAATGGTCAGCGCGGTTGCCTTCAGCGCTTTCGGTGCTCGCGGTCGCAATCGCATTCGTTACGGTCGCGCGCGTTAGCCTCGGTTCGGGTGGATCGACAATCACTGCTCTGATCTGGCTGACGAACTTTGGCATGATTGAGAAGGGGCGTCTGATTGAGATCGAAGCCCTTTATGCTTCGCTTTTTGCGATTGCTTTCATTTGCTGGATCAGTGGATGGGAACAGAACCGATCACCGTGGCTTACCTGGATTCTTCCATGGATTTTCCTTGGACTTGGTTGGCTGGCGAAAGGTCCGACGCACCTCTTCTTTTTCTACGCCATCGTGCTCGCGGTCTTATGGCGTTCGCGCGAACTGCGAAAAATC
>WNGK01002681.1_pt1 | contig 19258 bp, 13 predicted proteins | sample 5400601 | NCBI WGS metagenome assembly WNGK01 (sample SAMN13153376, study PRJNA577476) | soil metagenome | isolation source: 60 cm soil or saprolite under Garry oak tree replicate 1 | place: USA:California | collected 2016-06-15
AGCAATCCGGATGCCAGCCCAGAAAAACGCTCTGCACCGAAATCTGTGCACATACGATTTGTAGGAAGTTTGGAGGAAGGACATTTTCTACGTCAGTTCTTTTCTATGGCTGATGTGAAGAAATGCCGCGTAAATACTGGGGAGAAACTTGGTGGACCTGGTCGGGATCGAACCGACGACCTCTTCCATGCCATGGAAGCGCGCTCCCAGCTGCGCCACAGGCCCACGATGAGGGAAGTGTTGAAGTAATTCTCACCCAGCTGTACGGGTTAGTCAACCAAACCTTAAGGTGGATTCCGAGTTGCGAATCCTGTCAAAATGAGTATTCTGTCTCGGAAGAGCTCAAAATGAACTTTAGAAAGTCCTGTGCTGTTTTTTGCTGTTTATTCGTGCTCGCGACCGCGAGCCTTGCCCAAACCCCAGCTGTTTCCTACACCTCGATCGCCGAGTTGAACCAATTGCTTGGCAATTTGCAACAGGCATCGCAGGCTGCGCAGGACGACTTGTCCCACATGCGTATCGAAAAATGGAAGACGGACTCCGGCACCAAGCATCAGACCGAGGGCAACGTCGAATCCATTCAGCGGAATTTGCAGAGCGCTCTTCCGGGCATGCTCAACGATCTTAAGAACTCGCCCGAGAATCTCGCGCTGACCTTTAAGGTGTATCGCAACCTTGATGCGCTGTATGACGTAACCAGTTCGGTGGTCGAGTCCGCTGGCGCGTTTGGCAGCAAGGAAGAATTTCAGTCTCTCAGCAAAGACTTGGGTGCGCTCGAGGATTCGCGTCGCGCTTTTGCTGATCGCATGGACAAGATTGCGACTGCGAAGGAGACCGAACTGGGACAGCTTCGTGTCGCACTGCAGAACGCCCGCGCTGAGATTCCGCCGAAGAAGACTGTTGTAGACGACACCGCGCCACCGGCGAAAAAGCCCGCGCCTCGTAAGAAGCCAACACCAAAGCCTGCCCAGCCGAGTTCCCAGACTCCGCCGGCTTCCAGCCCTCCGCAGTAAGGATCACTTAGCGGCCAGCCCCTAAGCTGCCCAAATCGCGAGACTTAGATTCCGGGAACTTAGACCCGCCCGACGGAGTCTAACAATTCAGGCACAAGGCTTTGCGGGGCGGACTTATAATTGGAGGGTATCGCCGTGGCAGGCATGGCGGGAGCAGCCAGTTTGGGCGACTTCGCGAGCGCGATCGGAATCCGTAGCCAGGAATCCGCCATCATTCAGGAACTGAAGGCTGGGTCGGAAGAAGCCTACGCCTGGCTGGTGGGAGAATTTCATCAGCCGGTTTACTGCGTTGTTTACCGCATTCTGACCGATCCTGCCGACGCTGCTGATACCACTCAAGAAGTTTTTCTAAAGATTTTCCGCGGGATGAAACATTTCCACGGTGAGTCCAGCCTGAAGACCTGGATTTATCGCATCGCGATCCACGAGGCTTCCAACCGCCGCCGCTGGTGGTTTCGCCACAAGTCCAAAGAAACTTCGATGGAACAAAATGACAGCGCTCCTGAACAACATTACTCCCAGGAGGTAACTTCCACGCTCGTGGATCAGCATAAGTCGCCGTTCGAAACCGTCGCCGACCACGAGGTGCAGGGGTATGTGGAGCAGGAACTCCGGAAAGTTTCGGAGCCCTACAGGACCGCTGTTGTGCTGCGCGACATTGAGGAACTTTCTTACGAAGAGATCGCCGAGATTACTCAGGTTTCTTTGGGGACCGTCAAGTCGCGGATCACCCGTGGGCGCGACGCGCTACGAAAACGATTGTGCGAATACGTTAAGGAAGTTGGGCCCGAGCTGGGATTGAGAGAGTTGACGCCAGGGGATGGGGCGCGCTCTCAGGTTTCGCGTGGTAAGCGAATCGAGGTAGCGTCATGACCTGCGAACAAGCAAGGTCGATGTTTTCGGCTTATCTGGATGGGGCAGTTACCGGCAAGCAGATGTTTTCTTTGGGGCAGCATTTGCGTGGTTGCGACCCGTGCGCTGGGGAATATGACTCTTTGCGTCATACGCAAAGACTGATTACGAAAATTGGCCGCGCCAGAGCGCCGGAGGATTTGTCGCTCAAGTTGCGTTTGGCAATTTCGCGCGAAGCCGCGCGCAGCCGTGCAGCGTATCTCAGTAGCTTCCGAGTATATTTGGAAAATATGTTGCGGGCTTTTATGGTGCCGGCCACCACGGGGTTGGTGGTAACAGTTTTAGTTTTCGGTTTGTTGGCGGGTTTCGTCACTCTTCCTATTCCGGTGCAAGCCGATACAGCGGATGTCCCGCTCATGCTTTCAACCGGACCCGAGCTGCAGCAGAGCAGTTTCGGTTTTACACTCGGTGCCATCAGCGAAGACTCGCTCGTCATCGAAGCTTACGTCGATGTCAATGGCAGAGTTCAGGACTACCGGATTCTCTCGAATCCGGATGAGGTCAAAGATCTTCCGCATCCGATCAAGAACATGCTGATCTTTACGACCTTCCGTCCGGCCACCTGGATGGGGACGCCTCGTCCGGGAACAGCAGTGTTGTCATTCTCGAAGGTCAGCGTGAAGGGCTGAGTTCAAAATCCGCAATCAGAGTTGCAGCTGCCTAGCGCGTCAATCCACCTGACATAGCGATTCATCATACGTTCATCAACCCTAGTACACCCAAGTTCCCGGCAAGCAACTCGCGTTCCTCGTGAGCCCATCCAAACGGGTGCCGAAAATTATCCGAGGAACGAGATTTACTCCCAGCAGGACCACTCCGCTTTACTGCCAGCTTCAAGGAAGGAAGCCAGTGACTGCGTGTTCTTTCGCCGGAATTCAACTCTGCTGGATAAATCCGGCCACGGTGATTGAGGAATTTTGTTTCGCCTCGTTTGGCGGATGAGGCAAATGCGCCGAGAGTCGCGCAAAGAACTGAGTTAGCAGAGGTTAGCTCACGCGTGCCCTGTAAGTGAGAGGGCGAAGCTACGGATTAACAATGACTCCGCTTGTTGAACCTGCAGTTCTGGATTTGGTGCCTGCGGACTCTCGTTCTGCGGGCGTTGGTTCAGCGAACCTTAGTTCTGCAAGCTGTAGCTGGTACGCCGCCTGCACTCGAGCTCGGCACGAAAAGAAAGTCGCCCAGCAACTGGAGGAGCGTGGGATCGAATACTTCCTGCCACTCTATCGCTCCGCACGGCGTTGGAAAGACCGCCGCAAGATGGTCGATCTGGTCCTCTTTCCCGGATACGTTTTTGTCCGGCTGGTGCTAAAGGACCGGCTGCGGGTGCTGCAACTGCCTGGAGTCGCGCGTTTCGTTTCGTTCAACGGTCATCCGGCAGCGCTTCCGGAAAGTGAGCTGAATGCGCTTCGTAATGGACTCTCCCGAGATATGAACGCAGAGCAGCACCCGTATCTCACAGTTGGCCGGCGCGTGAAGGTGATTTACGGACCACTTAGCGGGGCACAGGGAATTTTCTTACGGCGAAAGAACAACTGCCGGCTCGTGATCTCGATTGACGCCATCATGCGTTCGGTTGCGCTCGAAGTTGATGAAGCGGACGTTGTCCCAGTGTTCTGATCCAAGTAGCGTTCTTCCCTTGGCTAACCCGTCCGCCGCCGAGCACAAAAGGACGCGAAGGTACGCGAAGGACGAATAATCTGCGAGGTCCCATGAAGACAATCGTTTCTCTTGCTGCCGGTCTGCTCATGTTCACTCTGGGCGCGGTCGAGATGCGCGCCCAAGAGCGCGAGTCTCGGGACAAGGAGAGTTATCCGGAGCGGACACGGGTCATCAACGAAGCTGATTCTCGAGCACAGAGGGAGGCGGAGCGGCTGGTCTCTCTGCCGCCTGAGCGAATCATTGTTATGCTCCAACAGGAGCCCGGACTTTTTCTCGAAGTCAAAAAGATGATAGTGCGCAAAGCCTATGCGCAAGGCCGGGTTCTGGAGTCCAAAGACTTGAGTGACGAGGCGGTCTTTCGGCTGGTCCACGAAGACGAGGAGACTCGCGCGCTGATCACGCAGCAAATTGTCGAGCGGGGTTATATCCGGGCAAAGCCCACGCAAGAAGAGATGGCGCGGCAATTTGAAGAACAACAGAAAATCGCAGAGGCAGCGACCAACCGTGAACAACGGGATGAAGAACGGTACGGTCCCGAGGAGCGCCAGTCCGACCGGCAAAATCAGTACGGGAGACAACCATCGGGCAGCCAGAGCCAAGGCTATCCCACGCTCGCGCCCAACGTACCCTATCAGGGCAATCCACAGCCTTCATCGCCGCGGTCGCTTCCAGACGATCAGCGCCGCGCGCTGCTGCAAGCTTCTATGGGCGATTCGGGAGCCAGTCAGGAGACCCCAGAAGGGCTCCCACTCAACCCGATTAACGGGAGCCAGCAACTCAGTCCCGAGCAAATTCAGCAGTTGATCAACGCATATTCCAAAGGCGGGTCAGCGGGCGCAATGTCTGGAGGACAGCCTGACATCGCCAAACTGGCCGCCGCTGCTATGGGGTCCGGCGGCGCCTCGGCGTCCACGCAGCAGATGCCTCAGTCTCAAGAAGAGGACTTCAACAAGCAGCAACAACAGACCACACTGCCCCAGCAAGCCCGGCTGAATACAAACTATCCGCCCCCGGGCCAGAGCCAACCTCGGCTCAAGCCTGAACGCGTACAGGACCAGCCCGCCCTGCTGCATCGCGCCAATCCCTATGCCGACGTTCCGTCTCTCTACGATCTCTATTCCCAATACTCGCGGAGGCCAATTGAGCTCAAACGTTTTGGCACAGATATTTTTGAAACCGGCACAGGAAATCTGGACCAGCTTCCGATGGATCTTCCGGCCGGTCCCGAGTACGTCCTCGGACCGGGCGATGGTTTGAATATCGATTTGTGGGGAAGCGTTTCGCAACGGCTGCACCGGGTAGTGGATCGCGAAGGACGCCTGAGCCTTCCCGAGATCGGCAGCGTCCAAGTTTCAGGCCACTCTCTCGGCGACGTGCAACGAATCGTGCAATCCGCTCTGCGCAGCCAGTTCCGCCAATTGGAAGCCGACCTGTCTCTCGACCGCTTGCGAACTGTGCGTGTCTATGTGGTGGGCGACGTCGAGCGCCCCGGCGCATACGATGTGAGTTCGCTCTCCACTCCGCTGAATGCTCTCTATGAAGCCGGCGGGCCGACCAGCAAAGGCTCCATGCGCACTCTCAAGCACTACCGTGGCAACCAGCTTGTGGAGAACGTTGATCTCTATGACCTGCTCCTGCATGGCGTGCATTCCGGCATGCAGCGCCTCGAGTCCGGCGACACCATCCTGGTTCCGCCGATTGGGCAGGAGATCACGCTGGAAGGAATGGTGCGGCGTCCGGCGATCTATGAACTTGCCGGCGAACAAAGTCTTGCCGAAGTGCTGGAGCTGGCAGGCGGAGTCTTGCCGTCCGGCACCCTGCGTCATGTTGATGTAGACCGGGTGCAGGCGCACGAGAGCCGGGCCATGCTTCGCCTCGATATTCCAGCGGACAATAATCAGGCGACCGTTACCGAAGCGCTGGAGAAGTTCCAGATACAAGACGGTGACAAGATCAAAATTTCGCCCATTCTTCCCTTCTCCGAAAAAACCGTTTACCTGGATGGTCACGTCTTTCGCCCTGGCAAGTATGCCTACCGCGATGGCATGAAGGTCACCGACCTGGTCCATGCCTACAGCGATGTTCTGCCTGAGCCATATAAGCAGCACGCCGAAATCATTCGCTTGAACGCTCCCGACTACAAGCCGGAGATCATCGCCTTCAGTCTTGGCGACGCATTGAACGGCAATGATCAAGACCTGGTGCTAAAGCCATTCGATACGGTTCGCGTCTTCAGCCGTTTTGATTTCGAAGATCCACCAATCATTACGGTTACAGGAGAGGTCCGCGATCCCGGCGACCATGTCGCCAATGGAGCCACCTATCTCCGCGATGCCATCTTCCTCGCGGGTAACACATCGCCGGACGCACAATTGGATGATGTTCAGGTATTCCGCAAGACAGTTGACGGCAAGGTGCAGGTGATCAATGCCAATCTGCGTAAAGCATTAGCTGGCGATGCGCACGACAACGTTCTGCTCGAACCGCAGGACCGAGTGTTCGTCCACAAAGATGTGAAGAGGCTCGATCCTCCGACGGTTGAAGTTCAGGGCGAAGTCGCGCGGCCCGGAAAGTATGCACTCGGCAGCGATATGACCGCCACTGAACTAGTTCGGCTGGCGGGCGGGGTGAAGCGCTCTGCTTTCACCCAGCAGGCCGAGTTGACTCGTTATTCGCTTGAGCAGGGACAAAATGTGGAAAGCGAGCACATTCCTATTCCCATTGGCCGGGCTCTAAGCGGGGAGCCTGATACGGACATGCGCCTTCGCGCAGGGGACGTGCTCACCATCGGCCAACTCGCGGGCTGGAAAGACATCGGCGCGACCGTGAAAGTGGACGGTGAAGTTGTTCATCCCGGAACCTACGGTATTCAGGACGGAGAACATCTTAGCGAAGTGATTGCCCGTGCCGGCGGATTCCGTCCAGACGCCTACGTTTACGGGACGATCTTCGAGCGCGCCCAGGTGCAGGAATTGGCAGAGAAAAACCGGGCCCAACTGCTGGCGGTCACAAAACAGGAGGGCGCGGGAGTCGGGACCGACGAAGCCTCCGCGCTCCAATGGCGGGACACGCTGGAGAAGCTCCAGACCACTCCTGCGGTCGGCCGGCTCGTGATCCACATCAGCAACAGCAAGTCCTGGATTCACACTCCGGCTGATATTCAACTTCGCGCGGGGGATTCCATCTATGTCCCCAAAAAACCAAACTTCGTGATGGTGCAGGGCGCGGTCTACAACGCCACAGGCGTTGCATTCCGTCCGGGCAAGAGCGCGCATTGGTATTTGCGCCAGTCGGGCGGGCCGACCTCGGTTGCCGACAAGAAGAATATCTTCATTGTTCGCGCGGATGGAAGCGTGACCGGAGGCCCCAAGGGCATGTTCACGGGCGGAGCGTTGGATTCTGCCATGCAGCCCGGCGACATGATCGTAGTACCGAGCAAGGCATTGGGTGGCGGATTCAAATGGAGGGAGACATTGCAGGTCGCGCAAGTAGTGTCGGCTATCGGAATCGCTGTGCAGGTGGCACGCGGATTCTAAGACGCGCGGCGCCGTGAGATGAGACCCGCGCGATTTACGATCTTTTGTGCGCTCGTGCTGCTCGTTTTCGCCAGCGTCGGCGAGGCGCAGGAGCAAGGTCGCGACCCTGGATCACAAACTAGTTCACAACAGATCACACCACCAAAACAGAAAAAACAAGACCGCAATTACGATTTGCAGCCCGGAGTCGACCCCGAAAACCGCCTCGTTTCGCCTTTTGTCAGACACATCGTGAAGGACCAGAAACATTTCTGGACACTCCCAGGGCAGGTCCGCAAGAAGGACATCGAGTGGATCATTCCAGTTGCGGGTGGCACTGCTGCCTTGATCGCAAGTGACAGCTGGCTCTCCCGCCAAGTACCTAGCCGCCCCGGCCAGCTCGACTTGAGCAAGAAGGTTTCCGACTACAGCTTGTATTCCCTTTTGGGGGCTGATGCAGGAGCTTATTTTCTCGGTGCCGTCACGCACAATGATCACCTGCGCGAGACTGGGCTGCTGGCCGGCGAAGCTGCCGTCAATGCTTCCGCGGTGACCTATGCTGTTAAGCTGACCACACAACGCCAGCGCCCGTTCCAGGCAACTGGTGCTCGCAGTTTCTTCAACGGCGGAATGTCATTTCCTTCGGAACATTCCGCACTTTCATGGTCGATTGCGAGTGTTGTGGCGCACGAATATCCAGGTCCGCTGACCAAGCTTGCGGCTTACACAGTGGCAACCGCGGTCACCGTCACCCGCGTGAACGCGCGCCAGCACTTCGCGTCCGACGTGATCATCGGCGCTGGCCTGGGCTGGTACTTCGGTCATGAAGTCTATCGCGCGCACCACGACCCGGAACTGGGCGGCGCGGCCTGGGGAAACTATTTTGAACCGAGCTACGAGCCCAAGCAGCGGGACCCGAAGAACATGAGTTCTCCTTACGTCCCGCCCGAAAGCTGGGTTTACCCGCTGTTTGACCGGTTGGCCGGGCTCGGCTTCGTCAAGACGGGGTACCAAGGTGTGCGCCCCTGGACGCGCATGGAGTGCGCCCGCCTTCTCGAGGAAGCCGGTGAGCAGATGCGTTCTGAGGACATCGAAGGTGGAGAAGGCGCAAGAATTTATCATGCGTTATCGCAGGAATTCGACAGCGAGATTTCCCGGCTGAATGGCGCTGCCAACATCGGGGTGAGCTTGGATTCCGTTTATGCTCGGGCCACGGAAATTTCCGGCACTCCGCTGACCGATGGCTATCACTTCGCCCAAACCATCATCAATGACTATGGGCGCCCTTACGGTTCAGGTTTCAACAGCGTCTCCGGACTGACGGCGCATGCGGTTGCGGGCCCACTCTCCTTCGCGCTGCAGGGCGAGTTTCAGCATGCGCCAGCTGTCCCGGCCTATTCATCTTCCATCCAGCAGGCGATTGCGAATGCGGATTCTACTCTTCCCTTCCCGGGCGGGAGAGGCGAAGTCAACCGCTTCGATCTTCTCGACAGCACCGTTGCGCTTCAGTTCCGGAATTGTCAGATCTCGGCCGGGAAACAGAGCGACTGGTTGAGCATGACAAATGCAGGCCCGCTCCTGATGAGCAACAATGCAGAACCAATTCTCGGCCTAAAACTGGATAACGTTTCGCCCTACCACATTCCATTGTTGTCGAAGGTTTTCGGCGACGCACGATCGGAATACTTTCTCGGCCGATTGGATGGACACCACTTCGAATTCGATGTGGACCACCTCATCGGCCCGACTAATATTCAGCCTCAGCCCTTCATCCAAGGCCTGAAAATAAGTTTTAGACCAACTCAGAACCTCGAGTTCGGAGCCGGCTTCACCGCGATGTTCGCCGGACCTGGCCTTCCATTTACTTTCAGCAATTTTCTACGTACGTTTTATTCGCATACTTCAGGCAGCGCTACAAATCCTGGCAAGCGGTTGACGGCTTTCGATTTCAGCTACCGCATTCCAGGACTACGGAATTGGCTCACGTTATACAGAGACTCGCTGGCAGTCGATGAGTACACTCCCTTGACCTCGAGCCGGCCCTCGATGGACTTAGGGCTATACATGCCGAAGCTGCCTAAGCTGAATCACTTTGACTTTCGCGCTGAAGTAATCGGGACCCCGCACACCCACGAATTTGCTCCCGGCTTCGTTTATTACGGTGAGCGCCGCTACCGGGATGGCTACACAAACGACGGCAACATTCTCGGCAGCTGGATAGGCCGCGCCGGACGCGGAGGCCAGAGCTGGTTGACCTACTGGTTTTCACCGCGCTCAACGCTTCAGTTCGGATATCGATACCAGAAAGTCGACCGGGACTTTCTGGAGGGCGGGCACCTGGATGACTTCAGCGTTCGTCCGCAGATCATGCTGGGCAACAATCTGAATCTGAGCGGCAACATCCAATTTGAACATTGGTATTTACCGCTTCTCTCGACCAATGGCAGGTCCGATGTGACGGCGCAGTTGCAGCTGACCTTTTTCCCACATTTGCGTATTCGCAAGTAGGCTTTGAATTATCGATACAGTGGCTCGGCGGGGCGCCCGCCTGGAATTTCTGACCCTCACGCAAAAATGAAAGAAGCCGGTACCATTCTGCCGGCCTCAGTTAACCAGCTACTCTCACCATCAACTCTACAATTTCTTTACTCTGTTCTGGGCAACCCGCGAGGCTGCCTTCCCCTCCCTTCTAGGTTGTGAACTCAGCTGCCAATTGCCGGTCGTACTTTGAGCTTCTCTCCCGGACGGTAGGGGACCTACCATTCGAGCAGGTGGACACTGTCGCCGAGAATTTGTTCCGTGCATACGAGAAGCAGCGCACGGTTTTCGTCTTTGGAAATGGAGGCAGCGCTGCGCTGGCTTCACACTTCGCCTGCGATCTCGCGAAGGGAACGGTAAACGGTTCAGGGAAAAGATTCAAAGTGATGGCGCTTACCGATAATGTTCCTCTCATGACGGCATGGGCCAATGATTCGCACTACGAGGATATTTTTTCAGAGCAACTGGCTAACTTTGCTACCCCTGGCGATGTCGCATTTGCGATCAGCGCCAGTGGCAATTCGCCTAACATCCTGAAGGCTCTTAACAAGGCCGGACAAGCTGGACTGACCACCACCGGGCTCACTGGATTTTCTGGCGGGCAAATGCTGGCATTGTGCAATGCCTGCATCGTCGTGCCGTGTGACAACATGCAAATAATCGAGGACCTGCATCTCTGCGTCGCGCACTCGCTATTCACCTGCATTCGCGATCGAATTAGCCATGGAAATTCGGCCGATTCTCGAATGCGGCCGCGACTTGTCCCGCGAGCGGTAGGCAAATGAATACGCGTAGGCTGGAATTCTGGATTTTGCTTGCCGATGTTGCATGGATTGTGTTGGCGTTCTTTGCTGCGGACTTGCTTCGTTTCGGACTGACTTGGTCGGCGGACGAGCGAGGTGCTATTCGCGCCCTGTTCCCCTTCGCAATTGCCACGTGCGCGACCTGGATTGCGCTCTCCGCCATCATGCAGGTGGATGGGTTTCGAGGCGGCTGGAGACTGTCTGCAGTGATATCTCAGCTCCTGCTGGGCGTTTCCTGCACTCTCGCTCTGGTAATAGCGCTCGGTTATTTCACTCGAAGCTACGTCTCGAGGCTCGCGCTCACGTATTTCATCCTCTTGCTGGGAGCCGGATTCGTCAGCGTACGCTGCAGCGCCCGGATGCTACTGCGAATGCGGCATCGAGATGGGGGCCTATGGCGAGTTCTGATTCTCGGCAGTGGCCGAGTGGCGCAGGAAGTCGCCGCTAAGATTCACGAGCATCCTGAGATGTTGTGCAAAGTGGTTGGCCTTCTGTTTCCCAACGAAGGCGCAGGCGAGCCAGTTCCGAGTTTTCGCGCTGGCACACCCATGCAAGTTTCCACCCTGGACATTTTCGACTTGCTCAAAACATCTCGCGTGAACGAAATCATCGTCGCTCTGGAACACCCGCTCACGCCGGAAATTCGCACCCTGATTGCGCGCACCCGCGACATGGGAGTTGTTACCAGCGTCGTTCCGCAATCGTATGAGCTCTATGCTTCGAAGCCGACGCTCGTCAGCCTCGATGGACTTCCACTGCTGCAGTTGCGTGAGCCGGGCCTGCGCCCTCGCTATGTTGCTTTGAAGCGCGCTCTCGACTTCATTGGGGCTGCGGTCCTGCTGGTTCCGTCTTTGCTGGTTCTCTTACCATTTGTCACCGTGTTGTTTCTAAAAAAAGGGGCTGGCTTCCGATGGGAAGTTCGCAGCGGACAATATGGAAGCCCGTTTCCGATGCTGCGCTTGAACGTGCAACGCCCGGTACTCTCGGATTCGAAGTTTGAGCATTTCCTGGAGCGCCTGAGTATCACCGAACTGCCACAGCTTTGGAATGTGTTCCGCGGGCAAATGAGCCTGGTGGGCCCGCGCCCGGAATCGCCTGCGCTGGCCACTACATATTCGGAGTGGCACCAGCGGCGGCTGCGGGTCAAGTCCGGCATGACTGGGCTGGCACAGGTGCACGGCCTGCGCGAACACAGTTCATCGGAACAGAAGACCCGATATGATCTGCAGTACGTGATGCATCCTTACCTTCTGTGGGACATCTCTCTGCTTCTTCAAACTTTATGGACGCTTCTTCTGCGGTTGTTTTCTCCTGTTCGTGAGAGTCATCCATCACAAATGGCCTGGCAGATACAGCCTCGCGTTCCACAGCCAACGGTTCCTAATGCTCATAGTTCGCAGTCCAGTGCGGATTAGTTTCGGGGGCGGCGGGACCGATCTCCCCGCCTACTACGAGCGGTTTGACGGCGCTGTGTTGAACACCGCCATCAATAAGTATTTTTATACGATCCTCGGCCGCCGTTCTGATGAATGCATTCAGATCATCTCTTCCGATCTCCGGGTGTGCGAAAGCTGGCGCGGGCTTTCTGCTATCGAAATTGAGGGCAGCGGCCTTGAAATTCCCGTCGCGGCTCTCAAATATCTTGAGCGGGAAATGTACGTGGATTTGTTTCTCGCCTCCGAGATACCGCCCGGCACAGGCCTCGGGTCTTCGGCCAGTGTTTGCGTAAATGTGCTGAAGACGTTGACCAGCTATCTGCAAATGCCGCTTTCCAAGCAGGATTTGGCTGAGACTGCGTTCCATGTCGCGCGCAATGTTCTTCGACGACATGTCGGCAAGCAGGATGAATATGCGGCGGCGTTCGGCGGCATGAACTTTATTGAATTCCTTGCCGATGGGAGCACCCGCGTGGAGGCCATTGACCTCGGGCCTGCGACCACGACCGAGCTGCAGAATAATCTGCTGTTGTTCTTTACTGGCGCGGCCCATCATTCGTGGGGCATCCTGGAAGAGCAGGAGCAATTCACCCAGGCCAACAGCCGCAAACCGCTCGAGGCGCTACACGAAATCAAAGACTTCGCTTATCGCATGCGCGAGGCGCTAAAGGCAGGCGATCTTCGCGGTTTTGCTTCCATGCTGCACGAGTCCTGGCTCTCCAAAAGGCAGGTTTCGCCCAAGGTCTCCAACTCGCGGATTGACGCGCTGTACGATCTGGCGCTCAAGAATGGCGCGCTGGGTGGGAAGATTACCGGCGCTGGAGGTGGCGGATTCTTGCTGCTCTTCTGTGAACCGCCTCGGCAAGACGATGTGCGCCGCGCGCTTGCAGGCGAGGGGTTGAAGGAAATGACCTTCAGCTTCGATTTCCAGGGAGCACAGGTCCTGGTGAATGATCCTTTCATCGACAATGACAACCATAGCGCCTCGCGGTGGACGTTTCTGCCGGCTGCGTCCTCATATTGATTCATGAAAGCATTCCTGCTTGCGGCGGGCCTGGGCACACGCCTGCGGCCCTACACCGATGCAACTCCCAAGTGCCTGCTACCCGTCCGCGGAGTGCCCATTCTGGAGATTTGGCTTTCTCTGTGCCGCGCCCATGGCATCTCCGAGGTGCTCGTAAATACTCACGCGCACGCCGATGCGATCAAATCGTTCCTCAGTAACCAAGTGAACGGGGTTAACGTGACTGTGGTCGAGGAGCACGAACTGTTCGGTAGTGCCGGAACGCTGCGCATGAATCGACTGTGGGTTTCATCGGAGCCCGAGTTTTGGGTGTTCTATGCCGATGTGCTCACGTGTGCCGACTTGAATTCCATGCTTCGCTTCCATTCATCTGAAAGTGCCGCCACTCTGGGTGTTTCTTCCGTCCCCGACCCGCAACGTTGCGGTATTGTCAATATCGATAAAGACCATGTGATCACAGATTTTGTTGAAAAGCCTTCGCACCCCAAAAGTAATTTAGCGTTTGCTGGAATCCTGGTGGGCACTCAGGAACTGCTTGATACCATCCCCGATCAACCCATAGCTGACTTGGCGTTTGATGTCCTTCCGCATCTGGCTGGACGGATGCGGGCGTATCCGATCTCCGACTACCTCTTAGACATCGGCACCGTGAAGAACTATGAAGCCGCTCAGACCAGTTGGCCTGGCCTGTTCACCGAGTCCGCCGCATGACTTTTGAAACTCGAATACGCGCCGTGGTTTTTGATATGGACGGTGTGCTCATCGACAGCCATCCCGCGCACCGCGCCTCCTGGCGGGAATTCCTGCGCTCTGTCGACAGAGACGTTTCGGAAGATGAGCTTTCCTTTATCCTCGACGGGCACACTCGGGAGGAGATTCTTCGCCACTTCCTGGGAGATCTTTCCGCGCCCGAACTTCAGTGCTACGGCAAATGGAAAGATGAACTCTTCCGCAGCATGGAACACCACATTGAACCCATTCTGGGCGCGGTTGAACTTGTGGAGAACCTGAATCGCCTTGGGGTCGCTTGTGCGATCGCGACCTCTGCTAGCGAGATTCGCACGTTCGCCACCATTGAACGCATCGGGTTGAGCTCATGCTTCGGCGCGGTGGTTACGGCGAGTGATGTCATCGCAGGCAAACCTGACCCCATGGTCTACCGCTTGGCCTGCCAGCGACTCAATCTTCCACCCGAGCATGCGCTTGCCTTCGACGATGCGCCTTCGGGGATACAATCCGCCCGGTCCGCGGGCATGCGCTGCATAGGCGTGTCGAGCAATGGATTATGGCAACAGTTGCTCCTCGCCGGAGCCGAGCGCGTTGTTCCAAATTTTATTGGACTGGCCGTTGAGTCTTTGACCCAAGCTGCGTAGCCGAATGTCACCCATCCTGCCTAACCCCATCACTGCCCTCTAAGGCGGCCCCCCACAACTGATAGTGTGCACCGGAGCAAGGCCGAAGGTCTGGTGAGAAGGAATGAAGTTATTCGATGTGAGAAAATCGTTTCCGCTTGGCCTAGCACATTCCGCGGAACTCGACTTAAGTCGGATGCGACCGGTGAGGTAATCGGAGTAAGATGCCGCGAACGCCAACATCAGGAGAACTAATGATCCGCAAGATTGGGCGCCTGTGCCTTGTAGCATTTCTCGCCGTTCCATTTTTCTCTGCTGCCCCGGCCACGAAGCCTGCGCCGTCTCTGATTCGCATTTCAGGAGAGCGCCGCATTGAGTTCAATGACGACTGGCGGTTCTATCGCGGGGTCGCCGAAGGAGCTGAGAATCTCAGCTTCGACGATTCGCAATGGGTCACGCTCCGTCTGCCGCACGATTGGGCCATTGAGGGACCGTTTGATCCAAAATTAAACCCTCACACTGGCGCTTTACCCATTTCCGGTACCGGTTGGTATCACAAGTCCTTTCTTCTTCCTGAAACCGCGAAGGAGCGCCGCTTCACCATCGTGTTCGACGGCGCGATGTCCAACGCGACGGTCTGGATGAACGGGCACGAGCTTGGCCATCGGCCGTACGGCTACGCCAGTTTTGCCTTCGATCTCACTCCCCATCTTCGTTACGGTGATGAGGCGAACGTGCTCGCAGTCCGGCTCACGCCGGAAGAACACTCGTCTCGTTGGTATCCAGGGGCCGGGATCTACAGGAACGTCTGGCTCGATGTGACGGGGCCCGCGCACGTTGCCGAGTGGGGCACGTACATCACGACGCCCGAAGTGTCGGATGAAAAAGCAACGGTTTCGGTGAAGACCGAAGTCCAAAATCAATTGGAAATTGAAACTGGAATTGTGCTGCGGAGTTCAGTGCTCGACGAATCAGGAAAGCTGGTGAGCAAAACCAGCAGCGAGGTCACACAGATTTCTCCGGGAGCTACACGGACGATAGCCGAGGCTCTGACAATCGCGAAGCCCCAGCGCTGGGACATGGACCATCCCTACTTGTACACGCTCGTCAGCGAGGTGCTCGACGGCAACCGCGTATTGGACAAGTATTCCAGCCCCTTCGGTGTTCGAACAATCGCGTTCGACAGAGAAAAGGGATTTCTTCTGAACGGCAAGACACACAAGCTGCACGGGGTGTGCCTGCATCACGACCTCGGCGCGCTTGGCGCTGCAGTGAACCGCCGCGCGACCGAACGACAGTTAGAGATTATGAAAACGAGCGGCGTGAACGCCATTCGCACCAGCCACAATCCGCCGTCGCCCGAGCTGCTTGAATATTGCGACCGCCTGGGGCTGGTGGTCATGGATGAGTCTTTTGACATGTGGCGCATCGCAAAGGTGCCGAACGGGTACAGCAAGTACTTCGACCCATGGTCGGAGCGCGATTTGCGCGACATGGTCCGACGTGATCGTAACCATCCCAGCATCATTATGTGGAGCATCGGGAACGAAATTCCGGAGCAGAAGTCTGCCGATGGATGGAAAGAAGCGAAACGGCTGACGGATTTTTTTCACGAGGAAGACCCGACACGGCCGACTACTTCCGCGTTCAATAACTGGGATGACGCCATCCGCAATCATCTCGCCGACAACGTGGATGTTCCTGGATTCAACTACAAGCCGATGCGCTACGAGCAGATCATGAAAGAACATCCCAACTGGGTCATTTATGGATCTGAGACTGCTTCCTGCGTCAGTTCTCGCGGCGTTTACCATTTGCCGCTGGCGAAATACGAAAAGCACCCGTCGCATCAGATCAGCAGTTACGACATCATTGCCCCGCCGTGGGCGTATTGTCCGGACGTTGAATTTACGTATCAAGACCGCTTCCCCAATGTACTCGGCGAATTTGTCTGGACCGGGTTCGATTACATCGGCGAGCCAACACCTTATTTCGACTGGGGTGGGAGCAGCGACCAGGATTGGCCGGCACGCAGCTCGTATTTCGGCATGGTTGATCTCGCCGGGTTCCCCAAGGATCGTTACTTCCTATATCAAAGTCAGTGGACGACCAAGCCGATGGTGCACATCCTGCCACACTGGAACTGGGAAGGCCGCGAAGGGCAGAACATACCCGTGATGGCTTACACCAATGCAGACGAAGTTGAGTTGTTCCTCAACGGAAAGTCTCTTGGCAAGAAGAAGCGGTTTTCAGAGTCGGTGGAAATTCCCGTTGGCCCGAATGTAAGCGAAGACAAGAAATTCACGACAAAATACCGCCTGCTCTGGCAAGTGCCATATGAGCCGGGGACGCTCAAGGCTGTCGCATATTCCGCTAGCAAGCAAGTGGCCGAACAGGAAATTAGGACTGCTGGCGCCCCCACGAAAATTGTCTTAGTTCCTGATCGCAAGGTCATTCATGCGGACGGCGATGACCTGTCATTCGTGACCGTGCGTATCGAGGACAAGGACGGAAACCTATGCCCGCTAGCAGATAATCTCGTGCACTTTACCGTGACTGGCGCAGGCGAGATTGCGGCTGTGGACAACGGCAACGCCGCTACCGTCGAGCCATTCCATGCGGACCACCGCACCGCGTTCAACGGGTTGGCGCTACTGATTGTCCGCTCACGTTCCCAGGCCGGAAAGATTCATGTCGCTGCTATTGGTACCGGATTGGCCCAGGGCGAGGCTGAAATCAGGACGGAGCTCGCGAGCGCTAAGGCCAGGTAGACAGATGTAGAGTAAGCTAAGCAAAAGCCCTTGCGCGAAATTTGCTCGTTCAGCCGAAGACCCGGTCAGTTTCCGGGCTTTGGCGCAAGCGTGCCGATCGCACAGCGGGCGTTCCTGGACGCATAAGTAATCGGACTATCCGTTGATCCCGTGACCACCCCCGCGACGTCCACAGTGCCAGAGCCGGACAGCGTTCCGTTCGGCTGCAAATTTAGCGCGAAGGGCGTGGCGCCATTCTGGATCCTGATGGAGATTTGGCCATTGGCATCCTGCACCACGTAAGGTTCGGCAACGTGGGCCTCTTCGCATTCCGCTGTCGCTGAATCTTCTCGGAACTCGATACGAAGACCACTTTGGCTAGCATACATTCCGGCGATTCGTAGGCCCGGAGGCACCGGCGCTTTCTTCTTGGCGGACGGAGCCACAATTTGCGTCAATGCTTCCCCGACTCCTCCGTAGCTGCTTCGGCCCTGCAAAATACCGGCGGTGCAGCGCTCGGTTTTGGGTGCGAGCTGGGGCATCTGGTAGTTGGCAACCGGAGTCGTGGGTTCATATGGGTTCATACGTTGTAGTCGTGACTAGCTCCGAAACCGAATACTCCATCCCGTTCTGGTGCACAGCATCTGTACCCTCGTAGTTCCGGGCCTCGCCCGCGTCGATGTGGCGCTCTTGAGTCGTGGTATGTGTTTGCGCCTCATATCCGGGCGCAGAAGCTCCTCCTCCGCCATAGCCAACCGGCACCATTCCATTGACTACGACATCCGCCGGACCGGCCAACGTGTCATCCGGTCTAAACGAAACCACAAGCGGCTTTGGAGAAATCGGCACCTTGATGGATATTTGGTTCGCGGCCCTCTCGACTACGTATGGAAGGGTTTGCCACATCAGTGTGCCGCAACTGACAATCACTTTGTCCTGGCTGAATGAAATGTGAAGTTTGTTTCCTGCAGAGCCGGTGTAGGAACCGGTCAAACGCAGTCCTTGAGGAGCAGTCTCACCGGTGATGTTGGCAACCATGTCTCCACCCATCAGATCATTGAGTCCAACCTTTAGCCCTTCGCCCAAACACTCCGCTTCATTGCGTCCCGATTCGAGGCAACGGCGCATCGCGACTCTTCCAGGATCGTTTTTCATGCCTTGCTTGACTCCGGGGACGGCTGCTTGCGAATTTGCATTCAACGCTTCTGCCGCAATTCGCTTTTCTTCCGCAATTTTCGCCGCATAGCGCGCATTATCGCCCGCGACGATGTGCGCGTATTGGGACTGGAGGCTCTCCGAGAAGAATTGCCAGATATCAATGTCTTTGAATCCAAATCTCGCATCGTTGCGCCTGTAGTGGTAGGTCAGGTCCTCGCTGGGTTTGTTGCCTGGGAAAGCTTTGTCTGCCACCTGGACGACCTTGTATTGAGCAACTTGATAGTCCCCAAGGATCTTCTGCTCATCGGGCAGGAGACCGCGAAATTCGCGCGGTCCCGACAATGTCTTGATGATCTCCGTCAATTCATAAAATGCCCATATCTGGCGCACCGCGGTCTGGCGTGGATCGTTGGTCTTCATGGCCTGCATCACTCGGTCCACGGAAGGCATCTCGCTCAGATATGGAGGATTGAATGCTTTCCCATTTACTGCCTGTGCCGGTTTGGCGCCGGCTTGCGCCGAGGAAGCGCCACCCTGCGCCGGGCAGAACAGGGCAATCGCAGCTGCCTGTGCCCTGGGCATCGAAATCTCATCACCGAGTGGCCCATTCGGTGCCCCTTTTACCAGGGAACAGAACTCAGTTCCATTTCGCTTTTCGCAATGCTTTACAACTACGATGATGTTATTGGCGCAGTGGTAAGACACATTCAACTGCAGAGGCGGTGGCTGCTGTTGCGCGTTTGCCAACGCCGATGCCACGAGCCCCAGCATCATGGCACCGATTACATTCATTTTCATATTTATTCCCCTGTCAAAGCTCGTAACCGCAAAGTTCGCTAAGCCGAAGTTCCCGTAAAAATTAGACCGAATTTCCGCGCATCCATCTGATTTGCATAGCGTATTGCCTAAATATGTTTTGTCGAATGTTCCCATGTAATTAATAGTTTGGTATTGACATGGACGTATATATATGCATATAGTGATCCCATGTACATCGAGACCGTCCCCAATCGCAACTCCCCGCCCGCCATCCTCCTCCGCGAGGGCCACCGCCAAGGCAACAAAATCCACAAACGTACCTTGGCCAACCTCTCCGAT
>WNGK01002787.1_pt1 | contig 19255 bp, 19 predicted proteins | sample 5400601 | NCBI WGS metagenome assembly WNGK01 (sample SAMN13153376, study PRJNA577476) | soil metagenome | isolation source: 60 cm soil or saprolite under Garry oak tree replicate 1 | place: USA:California | collected 2016-06-15
AAACGATTAAGTCGCGTCAGATCATCGTCAGGTTGGCTGAAGAACTGAATGTCGCAAGAGTATGTTGGTCATGAGTGTAGAGTGGTAGTCCTTGTAGCGCGTCTTCGTAGTGCATCCTCATAATGCGGCTATATAACGCGATGCTTGCTTGGCATAAGGCCCATGCCAAGCAAGCTATTTTGAGAACCATGCGTCTGTTAAACACCCCTGGTTCTCACGATGATTATAGCATACAGCATGACATTGCATCGTGAGACGCCAGGCAAGCATCTTGTGGAGGAACAAGCACGATGCAAGACCACTCCCGCCCCCTGGTCGTCCTGATGGAGGACGACCTCATCCACACCACAGAGAACCCAATTTGTAGCATCGACCTTACCTGTGGCTGCCATGAAGATCAGGACTTGTGGGCAGAGGTGACCCAGGATGTAAAGGATGGACTGCTGACCTGTGAGGAGGCCACCCGCCTCATCCTGGGCCAACAACTCTAGTCGCTTCGTCCTCTATGGGAACGCAAAGGAGCAAGCACAATGCGCTTTGAGCTGCAGCCCATCACCATGCTTGATGCCCGGGATCGCCGCCATACGGTAGACGCCCTGGTCGCCATGCAGGACGATGGCATCCCCATCGGACTGGCGGCGCACCCGGTCTACCGCTTTAGTCCTGACACACCCACCCCCGTCGCTGCCCAGTACACCATTACCCACCAACTGAGCGGCCTGCGTGTCTACCGGGAACCGGTCGCAACCGAGGGAATCGCCTGTCAGTGGCTCGAACGGATCGCCCCGCTCACGGATTGGACGCATCCCGCACCGCGCTTACGCCCACAAAGTACCCTGCGCCTCCTGGTGATGCTGGCGCGGGTGCAGGCGATGGAGGTGTGCAACGAAGATCGCCTGGAAGAGGTCCCGTCCATCGTGCCCAATCGCCCGCCCGCGCAACCCTTGACGCTGGAGAGCCTGACCGCGCTCATCGATTGGATGATCTATGCGATGGAGTACGTGGCTTTGCCGCAGGAGGCCGTTCCGGCTTTGGAACAGGAACTGGCCCTGCATGCCACGCTGGTCCGTGCCAGCGAGCGGGCCGTACAGGAACAGGCCGTTGTATCGTAGTGCGTTCTTGGTAGATGGTGTGGGCGTGATGGCCCGGTCGCCCTGGAAAGCTCACCCAGCCGTCACGCCTCGCCCGTGATCGTGCAAGACCGCAGGCTTCTTCAATTCTAGCGCATGCGGTCAAGGTCTTCTCTATACAGAAAGGATGACGTGACCCATGTCTCCCGTCTCTATCCCATCGGCTCGTCTCACTGATCCCAAGGCATCCTATCTTGCACAAGCAAGCAAAGTCTATGAGCCGCCCACGCTCAGTACCTACTGGATGCCGCTCTGCGAACCCATCTACGAGTGGGCGACCTTTGCCCAGCATGCCGAGCGCGCCCCTGCGCTCACTGCCGTGGGACACGCTTTTTTCGCGTTCTCGCATGAGACCAAAGCCCTGCGCTATTTCACCCTGGCCTGGGAACAGCAGCGAGGCCGCTATCCAAAAGATACCGACTACTGGTACACCCAGACAGGCCGCGCGCTCATGGACGCCACCCATCATTGGAGCCGCGCGGCCAGCGCCCTGGACACTCTTACCCCCGATGAACTCACAGCAGATGAGCTGAACGAGGTACGCACGATGTCGCGTGCCGCCCGCGCCCAGCAAGAACGCCTGTGGAAGCTCACCGATGAAGTGCGCGCCGAGGTCGCCGACTGGCGTAGGCAGTACCAGCAGCCAGCAGCACAGCAGGAGGTGCAGGCATGACCCAACGCCAACCACCCCCGCTCCCTGCACAAGAAAGCAGCTTAGGGACACGACAGCGAACCAACCGCTCCGCAGTCCAGCACTCCCGTAATACCATGACCGCCGAGCAGGGGAGAGAAGTACCACCAGGCGCCATTGATCTATGGCGTGGAAGAGAGTTTGAGGAACAGATGCTCACTCCATCTAGCTACGATCTCTACGGGGAAGGTGAAGACGGCTATAGTGACAGTTGGCCTGGGCGGTTGCCAAGTAGCAGCAGACGCTATTTGGCACAGGCAGGGCCAGACGGACGATCCCAACGGGTACGAGTAGCCGTACACGAGACATTAGGCCAGCAGCGCCATAGTATCCCACCCAGGCGTACCGCGACCCAGACCAATATTCCGGCAGTGCAAGGGAATCGGCAGCGCGCACCCTCTACTGAGGATGAGCAGACGCCGCGCCGCACGAGTAGTCTTGTAGCTCCTAAGAGGAGGGTACATTTTCACTGGTTAGTGTTCGTTGGGCTAGCGATGTTTATTATGATAATCGGCTGGCTGGCATTCAATGCCCTGAGTTCCTGGTATGCAGTCACCACGGATGACTGGCGTTATGGACGACCACGCACCTTTCAAATAGATGAGGTGGTCGGACACAACCACGACGGCCCCGCCAAACCCAGTCATTTTATCGCGCTCAATCTCAATGGCAGGATTGAGGTGATCGAGTTTCCCGCAGGGGATGGCTCAAAGGCCAAAATCTACTTAGGGCCACAACTCTACGGAACTGGCAATACCTTAGTTCCCGTCTGGATCAGCTTTCAGGATGAACATGGGGGCGGAAAATCCACCATGTTGGTCCACTTTCAAGATACCGTCCTTGTCTACGACAACGTGAACGGGACTTTTGTCCCTCGACCGAGCCAATAGGGGGAGCAATCCCCCGCTCCCACTGGAAAGGGCAACAGCTATGCAGCAGCAGAGAAGAACCGAGAAGGTCGTACCCATCACGTTTCCCAAGCTCGTTCAGGCAGATCACACACATGGATGGGAAGAGGAGCAAGACCGTCAAGCAGTAGCACTCCTTCACGAATACCCCATTGCTGGATTGAACGCTTCCCTCGTCAGTCGCGAGGCACTCGCCCCCGATGTGGAACAGCGAATTGACTATGCGCTAGCAATTGCGTTACATCCAGAGCAAATAACCGTGAGTCAGGTTGCAGCAGATCATCTCCCAGCCGAAACACCGAACCCCCTTGTTGACAGCCAGGAACCAGTACAACCACACGAACCACCAGCAGACAAGCTAGAGGAACCACTAAGCCGAGAACCGTTTTCGTTTCCTCTCTTTGTGTTTATCCTCCTAGCCTTTGTATTGCTAGACTCATTATTTACTTCCATTCTTCCCAATCCCCAGGCAGATATCACCATCACCCCGCTTGCAAGAGCCATCACGACTACCACAACTATATCGATTGTTTCAGGAAGCGAGGTGAACGGGATACCAGGGCGACTCTTGCCACCAGTTTCTCAAACGCTCTCGAAAACCATTGCAGCGTCAGGACACGGCCACCAGGAGGCTACCAGATCATACGGACTGCTCACCTTCTATAACGGCTCCTTGAACAGCCAAACCATACCGGCAGGAACCACCTTTACAGGCAGTGACGGAGTAACTATACAAACGGATGCGGATGTAACCATCCCACCCAACAACCCACCACTTGACGGACAGGCCAGCGTCAACGCCCATGCAGTAAACACAGGAAGTCGGGGGAACATCCAGGCAGGAGACGTTAATCTTGCTCTTTCCAGTTTTCTTGTAGTGAAAAACCAGCTTGCCTTTCTTGGTGGACAAAACGAGCAGAATTTCTTGTTTGTCCAAGCCTCAGATATCCAAACCACCAAAGCAGAGCTAGATACCGAAGTCTTGAAATCACTGCAAGCGTCTGTACACCAGGAGCTTCAAACAGGTGAAGCACTCATCCCACCAACGTGTAGCACCTCGACACGAAGCGATCACCAGATAGGTGAAGAGGCAAACACCGTGACCGTTACCTTAACCACGATCTGTAGCGCAGTTGAGTACAATCAACAAGCGTTACAGGACAAAGCTGATGGACTCCTGACCAGGAACGCAGTACACCAACTTGGCACGGCCTATCATCTCTTCGGTACTCTGCACACAACCGTCCTCACTGCTTCACGAGTGCAGAACCCGCCTACTCTTGCCCTGGTATTGCTTCATATCACAGGCACATGGATGTACCAACTCAACCAGCAACAATTCACAACCCTTGTTGCAGGCAAATCCAAACAAGAAGCGTTACAGCCGCTTTTGTCACAGCCAGGAATTACAAACGCAACCATTGCGGGGATAGCCGATAATTCGCAATTGCCGCAAGACACGCAGCACATCCATTTCTTGATACTTGTGGGAGTGGAGGGAAGCTATGGATCAACGGTTGAACAAAGCACAACTCATTACATCTGGCGCGAAATGATAGAGCTTGCGCGATTTCTCGCTGTTCACAGCGTCTCACCGCCACACATCAAAGACGCAGTCCAACAATTGAGAGATGATCTTATCAAGATGCTTGCACAAGGTATCACAGACGTAACCGTAGATCGGAACAGTTACCTAGAGGAGGAGAGAGAAAAGGAGGACTCTCGTTCACATGGCAACGACGACGATTGAATGGACAGCACGACGGCTGCCGGATGGCAGGCTGATCGTCGGCTACACCTTTAACCCCTGGTGGGGCTGTTGCAAGGTCTCGCAGGAGTGCCAACACTGCTACGCCGAGGGCATCGCCTTGCGCTACGGCCAGCACATGTGGGGGCCAGCCGCCACCACCCAGCGGCGCTTCTTCGGCGCAGAGCACTGGCAGCAGCCCCTGCGCTGGAACGCGCAAGCCGCCCGCGAGGGACACCGCCGCACTGTCTTCTGTGCGAGTATGGCCGATGTGTTTGAAGATCACCCCGACGTGGGAGAAGCGCGGGCGCAGTTGTGGCGACTGATTGAGCAGACCCCATGGCTGAACTGGTTGTTGCTGACCAAACGTCCCGGCAATATCGGACGCATGTCACCCTGGGCGGCGTGCGGCGACTGGCCGGATACCGTCTGGCTAGGCACCTCCATCGGCCCGCAGCAACACGCCGCCCCACGCCTGGATGCGCTCGTGTCGCATGCGGCGGTGGTACGCTTCGTGTCCTGTGAACCCTTGCTGGGCCTGCTCGATCTGACCCCCTGGTTGCCTCGACTGCACTGGGTGATCTGTGGCGGGGAGAGTGGGCCGCACGCCCGTCCCATGTGGCCGCAATGGGCGCGGTCTCTGCAAGAACAGTGCCAGGCGGCAGGCGTGCCCTATTTCTTCAAGCAGTGGGGTGGACGCCATCATGCGGCAGGCGGACGCCTGCTGGATGGGCGCACCTGGGACGAGATGCCGCCAGAGAGACCAGAACCAGCAAGTTGTGAACAAGCTATTTTGCCAGGCAAGGAGTGAGACATGCGGCAGCAGCGCCAGCACCGACCGAGTACCACAGGACAAACCCAGACGCTCACAAGGTCTGTGACCCACATCCGGTTGGGTGCGGTCAATGCAGGCAAGCTTGCTGCCCTCGATGCGCTGGCCGAGGTCTACCTCTCGCTCTGCCAGCAGTACGTCACCCTCTTCTGTACCGAGGAACAGCCGGACAAATTCCGTCCGCCCTGCGTTGCCACTCCCCTCTCCGAGCGCTGGCAGCGCGTCGCAATCCAGCAGGCGGCTGGGATCGCGCAATCCTGGCGCACCAACCGCGCAGCAGCCTACCAGGGCTACCTGGAAGAACTGGCCGAGTACCTTGAGCAACAGGCACGTCCTGAAGCTGACCCGATTGGAGAAGAGCCAGCATGGAAAGAATGGAACACCCCACTGCTCCACCAGACCTGCATCCAAGCCAACGTCAACGTCGTCGTCCTCGAACCCGCGCAGGATTCGACCTTTGACTACTGGCTCAAGATCAGCACGCTAGAGCGCAGGCAGCCTATCCGGGTCCCGGTGAAACTCGCAGCCTTTCATCGTGAGGCACTCTCAGGCAAGACTATCAATACCAGCGTCACGCTCAACAAGCGTACCGATGGGTGGTGGTTGACCCTCAGTTACGATCAGGTCGTTCCAGTACGCACAGAACCCTCGGCCCCGGTGGTTGGCGTGGATGTGGGGGTCGCCAACTTCCTGACGACCAGCGACGGCAAGCACTACGGTACCTTTCACGGCAAACTGCGTGAACGGCAGAAGCGCGACCGCGAGAAACGGCGGCGCAAGGCCAAACTGCGGGCGTGCCTGGAAAAGAAAGGCATCAAGCAACTTCCCTCGACCAGCAGCAAAAGCGGGCAGCGTCTGGCCCGGCATGTACGGCAGGAGATCAACTGCGCCGTCAACCATTGCTTAGATGAACATCCTGATGCACAAATTGCCTATGAACACCTCTTAGTGGCCTCGATGAAGTTCAAGGCGCGGGCGATGAATGCCTATTTGTACGCCTCCAACCTCGCGCACATTCCCAAGCAACTCGCCTGGGGCGCGGCCAAGCGAGGACAACGAGCAGCCAGGGTCAAGAGTGCCTATTCTTCACAGGAGTGTAGCCGCTGCCACTACGTCGATCGTGCCAATCGTCCTGACCAGCAAACGTTTTGCTGCGTCGTCTGCGGCTTCACGATCCACGCCGATGAGAACGCCGCGATCAATATTCAAAGCCGTCTGGGGGATAGAGAACTGGCAGCATGTAGGACTAAGCAGGAAGTCAAGGCACTCCTTTTGTGTAGACATCAAGAGTGGCGCAGACAACACGGTTGGCCGTAGTCCAACCGCCCGCCCAGTTCGTTCGTCAACGGGCGTAGGTCAAGGTCAACGGGCTAGGCTGAAATGCCTAGATCTTTGGCAACTATTGTAACATTGATGATGAGTGCGCGAAAGTGACCCGCGCCACAATTTGTTCCAAAACAATCGCTACTATAAAAAAATGAGAAGGCTTGTGAGAAGTTGAATAAAACAAGCGTATAATATGTAACGCCCTGTCATATCCTTTTTTTCAGGGATGAGTGTATCAGCGGCGTGCATTTCCAGGCAGCATGGTTGGCTGCCAACTCGCACCTTTACATTGGTTCCCGTCTAAACGGGTAACCCGGTTTCCCAAATGTATTTTTGTTTCTAGGAGGACACAATGCTCAAGAAACCCAAACCGCGTTTTCTCAGAATGTCCTTTTCCGCCCTGGCCGTGGTGCTCCTGCTGCTGAGCGCCTGTAGCACGGGTGGAACCCCGACCACGACCACGCCTACGACAAGCGCGGGCACGCCTGTCAAAGGCGGCACCTGGATCGACGACCTGTTTGAAGAGCCAGACTCGCTGATCACCAATGCCTCGAACGAGACGTTTGCGGCGATGATGATGTATGCGCTGTACGCGCCGATGTTGTATAGCACCCCGCAGGGCCAGGTTATGTCCGGCCTGGTGACCCAGGTGCCCTCGTTGGCCAACGGTGGCATTAGCGCCGACAGCAAAACCTGGAAGTTCACCTTCAAGTCCGGGCTGAAATGGTCCGATGGCCAACCCCTGGATGCCCGGGACATGGATTTCACCTGGAAGCTGTGGAAAAACCCCAAGTTCGGGGCGATTAATACCATCGCGGTCACGGATATCACCTCCGCCGATGTCTCTTCGGACAACCTGACGATCACCTTCCATCTCAAGGACCCGCTGGTGTCGTTTTACGCCTATTTTACGGATGGCTACTTTGCCCCGCTGCCCGCGCACCACTTCGCGAGCGTGGATCCCGCCGCCATCTTGAAGTCGGCGGACAACCTGAACCCCTCGGTGGTGAGCGGCCCGTTCATGATGAGCGAGAGCAAGCCGACCGACCACTACACCATGGTGCGCAATCCTATGTACTACCAGGCGGCGCAGGGACTGCCCTACCTGGATAAGATCATCTTCCGTATTACGCCCGATCAGAACACCATCCTCAAGGACTTGCAGGCGGGCACCCCCCACTCGTCGTGGTTCCTGGATGTATCTAAAGCCCTGGTCTACCAGTCGCTGAGCAACTACCAGCTTGATGCTCCCAAAAATAGCGGAAACTTTGAGGCGATGTACTTTGACTTCCACAACAAGGTGCTGGCCAACAACCCGGAGGTGCGCCAGGCGATGTCGATGGCGGTCGACCAGCTGACGCTGATCCAGGTCGCGCGTCGCGGACTGGGTGGGCAACTCTGCGTGGACCATGCACCAACCCAGGTTCCCGGCCACTACACCGGGCCGTGCCCGAAATTTGATCTTACCGCCGCAAACGCCCTGCTGGATAGTAAGGGCTGGAAGGCTGGCTCGGACGGGGTGCGCACCAAGAACGGTCAGCGGTTGGAGTTCCAGTACTCGACCACAGCCAACAACCTGTGGCGCGCTGACGACGAACTGATCAACCAGCAGAACTTCAAGAAGATCGGCATCAAGATCGACATCCAGAACTATCCGGCCAGCACGCTCTTCGGCACCTTCCTGACCGATGGCAAGCCGGGCGTGTACGACATCGTGGAGTATGAGACTGCAGTTGGCCTCGACCCCGATGATGCCGCTTTCTTCCAGACCGGCAATCCCGGCAACACGACGTATTACTCCAATCCGGCGTTGGATGCCCTGTACAAACAGGAGCAGGCGACCGCCGACCCCACTGCCCGGCAGGCGATCTTCGACAAGATCCACCAGATCTACCTGACGGACTTCCCGTTCATCGTCGAATTCGCTTCTCCTGACATTGGCATCCACAAGAAAGGAACCGAGAACTACCAACAGTCGCTGGTAGGGGCCGGAGAGGATCCCAACGTCTGGCTGTGGTGGTGTGCCGGTGGAACCTGTCCGTAGGCTGGTGTGATTGCACCTAATCTCGTTTTGTAGGTTATTGCCTGGCACATGACAGGCAAGGGTACCCTCCGGTCGGACACCCGAAGGTGTCCGACCGGAGGGTATTTATGACAAGTTTGTAAATTGCATGGACAAAGTAGTGACATAAATGTAAGGTTTATGGTACACTTATGACCAATATTAGCTGTCCTCACTCTGTGCTCGTCGGAGGCAAATATGGGACGATATATTTTACGTCGAGTTTTACAAGCGATTCCTCTGTTGTTCTTTTTGACGATTGCCATGTTTGCGCTGATTCACTTGCTACCGGGTGGAGCAGATGCGGTCCTGTTCAATCCTCACCTGACCCTGGCTGCGCGGGCCGCTTTGCGCGATCGTATGGGCCTGAATGACTCGGTGCCCGTCCAATACATCAAGTGGCTCACCAACGCCATCAGGGGGGACTTCGGCTATTCGTTTAATACGAACGAACCCGTGTCGACGGTCATCGGAAGAGCGTTTCCGGCAACCCTTCAGTTGTTCGGCGCTGCCCTCGTGCTGGCCTTAGTGATCGCGATCCTGTTAGGCGTGATCGCAGGAGTGCGCCAGGGAAGTCTCACCGACTATGCTCTGACCATCCTCGCCTACGCCGGTATCGCTATGCCCGTCTTCCTCCTGGGTTTGCTGGCGCAAACCATCTTTGGGGTTGACCTCAAATGGTTCCCCACATCTGGAACCGAGTCGGTCGCGGTAAGCTTCACCAATCCATTTTCCGCGCTGCTGGATCACCTATGGTACCTGTTCTTACCCATGATGGTGCTGGCGATAGCCTTTATCGCCGGTTGGAGCCGCTATATGCGCTCCAGCATGATTGAGAACATCAAGCAGGACTACATGCGGACTGCGCGCGCCAAGGGCGTGGGTCCGGTGGCCGCGCTTTTCCGCCATGCGCTGCGCAACGCGGTCATCCCCTTGATTACGGTCGTCGCGCTCGATTTTGGCTCGGTGGCCGGTGGCGCTGCCATTACTGAAGGCGTTTTCAGCTGGCATGGTATGGGCCTGTTGTTTCTTGACAGCCTGGACCGGCGCGATTATCCGATCTTGATCGCCACGTTGTTGATCGGCGCGTTCTTTGTCATTGCATTCAACCTCATTGCAGATGTCCTCTATGGGGTGATGGATCCTCGTATTCGTTACTCGTAACGTGTAGTACACGATGGCCTGTTACTACTGAAAGGAGAACTCCATGGACATATCTGAACACCTTAATTTGAACACGGCAACGACAGAAGAAGAGGTCGAACCCTACCTTGAAGCGACTACGGAGTTAGTGCAGAAACGACGTAGCCAGGGACGGATCATCTTTGATCGTTTTATGCGCAATAAGATAGCTGTCGGGGGAGCGGTATTTCTGATCCTCCTGATCCTCTTCTGTGCCCTGGGTCCGTTTATCTGGCGGGCTGAGCCAAACCTTCTTCCCGACTTCTCGAGTATATCGAACTCATCGCTTCCTCTGGCCGCTCCCTCTCCGGCGCACCCCTTTGGAACCGATAGCGTGGGACGCGATACCCTTGCGCGTATGATGTACGGCGGCCGCGTTTCGCTGCTGGTGGGCCTTACCTCGATGCTCATGGCCATCCTCTTTGGGATGGGTATCGGTGCCTTTGCGGGCTACTACGGCGGGATCATCGATAACATCCTGATGCGCTTTACCGATGTGATCCTGGCCGTGCCGTTGTACCTGTTGCTCTTTGTGCTTTCCGCTTCCTTCACCGATGGCACGCCGAAAAGTGTGATCATCCTGATTGCCATCTTTGGGTGGACCTATGCGGCACGCCTGGTGCGAGGAGAATTTCTCGCGCTCAGAGAGCGCGAGTTTGTCATGGCGTCGCGCACCATTGGCGCGAAAGATTTGCGCCTGATGTTCCGCCACATCCTGCCAAACGCAGCCGGGCCGATCATTGTGAACGCAACGCTGCTGATTGGCACGAACATCATCCTGGAGTCGGTCTTGAGCTACTTTGGCTTCGGTATTAAGCCCCCCGATGCGAGCTGGGGCAGTATGATCTCTGATGGGAATGGCCTCTTTGATGTTGATGCCTGGCTTTTATTCTTCCCCGCTTTGGCGATCTTCTTCACTGTGCTTAGCTTGAACCTGGTCGGCGATGGATTACGCGATGCACTCGATCCGTATATGACTGAACGTTAGAATAGCGCGTTAAGGAGCGACTACCTTGGGAGAGTATCTGTTAGAGGTGCAAGACCTGAAAACCTACTTCAAGGTCAAGGCTGGCCGTGTGCGAGCCGTTGACGGGGTAACCTTTGGGGTCAAGCCGGGCGAGAAGGTAGGTGTAGTAGGCGAGAGCGGCTGTGGTAAGAGCGTCACAGCCCTCTCGATCATGCGTCTGCTTCCCCAACCTGCCGGGGAGTATGCCGGTGGCAGTGTCTTGTTTGAAGATGGTGATCTGCTCGATCTCCCTGAGAAGGAGATGCGCAAGGTGCGTGGCGGCAAAATAGGGATGATCTTTCAGGACCCGCTGACCTGCCTCAATCCCACTATGACCGTCGGCAAACAAATTGGCGAGGCACTACGCATTCATCTCAAATTGGATAAAGACGAAGCAAACAAACGCGCGCTTGCCCTGCTGGAACAGGTTGGCATTCCTGCTGCCGCGGAGCGCATCAATTCGTACCCGCACCAGTTCAGCGGTGGCATGCGTCAACGTGTGATGATTGCCATCGCCCTGGCCTGTAATCCGAAACTGCTCATTGCTGACGAGCCGACAACTGCGCTTGACGTAACAGTGCAGGCGCAAATTCTTGAATTGATTGACGGCGTCTGTTCGGATTTCGGCACCGCCGTCATCCTGATTACGCATGATCTCGGTGTGGTTGCTGGCATGACTGATCGCGTGGTCGTGATGTACGCGGGCAAAGTCATGGAAACCGCGTCGACAGATGAACTATTTGCCAATCCCCGTCATCCCTACACACTTGGTTTGCTGGCGTCCGTTCCCCGTCTCGACGAAGAACGCCACTCGCAGCTCAAGACCATTGAAGGCTCTCCCCCCGATCTGATCAAACCGCCTCCTGGTTGTCCTTTCATGCCCCGTTGCGCCTTTGCGCGCGCCATCTGTCGCACGATGCCGCCGCTTGATCCCGTGGACGGGGCATCGAATCATTTCAAAGCCTGCTGGGTCGATGTGACCGATCCCAAGGAGCAGGCCTATGCGGAAAAACGGCGCCAGGCAAGGTATGAAAGAATGCAAGTAGTTCTCAAAGAGTCCGCCGTACAAACGCTGCAAGCGTCGGAGGAGAAATAGATGCTCGAGACGAATACAGCTGTAGCAAGCAAAACCTTGCTCGATGTGCGCGACCTCAAAATGTACTTTCCTCTGACCAGGGGCCTCATCTTTCAGCGCGTGGTCGGCTATGTGCGAGCGGTTGATGGTATCAGCTTTACCATTGATCGTGGTCAGACATTGGGCCTGGTGGGTGAAAGCGGCTCTGGCAAGACCACCATTGGTCGCACCATTGTGCGCCTCTACAAGCCCACAGGCGGGCAAATGCTGTTTGACAATGTTGACCTGGCCTCGCTCGGGGGCGAACAATTGCGACAGGTGCGCCAGCGCGTCCAGATGGTTTTCCAGGACCCCTTTGCATCGCTGAATCCCCGTTTCACCATTGGCTCACTCATCGCTGAGCCGATGCATATCTATCACGTAGCATCCAATAAAGAGATACGCGAGAGAACGGTAGAACTCCTGCGCGTGGTTGGTCTGCGTCCCGAGTACATTGATCGCTACCCACACGAATTTAGTGGTGGCCAGCGACAGCGTATCGCCGTTGCACGCGCCCTTGCCATCAACCCGGAATTTGTGATCGCTGACGAACCTGTTTCCGCGCTGGATGTCTCGATTCGTGCGCAGGTGCTCAATCTGCTGCAGCGTTTGCAAAAGCAGTTCAATCTCACCTATCTCTTTGTCTCGCATGACCTGGGCGTTGTGCGTCACGTCGCGGACCGCATCGCCGTGATGTACCTGGGTAAAATCGTTGAGATGGCCGACCGCGACGAACTATACGAAGCTCCCAAGCATCCCTATACCCGTGCGTTGCTCTCGGCGGTACCCATTCCTGACCCGCAGATCGAGAAACGGCGTCAGCGTATCATTCTTTCTGGCGATCAGCCGAGTCCCATCAAGATTCCTTCGGGGTGCCGGTTCCATACCCGTTGTCCGATGGCGGAGGAGATCTGTCGCCAAGTGGAACCAGTTTTTGAGGCTAAAGATGGGCGTGAACACTTCGCCGCCTGCCATTTCTCAGAAAAGGTAACCCCTGTAGATTAAGGCATCTCATTCTTTGCCCTATGGATGGCTACCCTATTGCAGGGTAGCCATCCACATCCATGTCTGTGGGAGTGCGTAGGGCGAGCAGCCTCTATGAACCCCGAACTTGCGAAACACCTTCGGCATAGCAGCGTTGACATCCTGCCTGAATGACGCTATGCTTACTACATACTACTGCTATATACAATATGCGCGTTAAAAGAGGTTGTTATGCTACGACGTTCAAAAGGTCAGCTTTTCCTGCTGCTATGTTCGCTTGTGGGCGCTGGTATTGCAATCTATCTCACGTTCGAACATTATCAGCTTGTTCCCCTGGCCTGTTCGAATAATGGCCTCGTCAATTGCGCGCGTGTCCTCTCCAGCCCCTATTCTGTGGTTCCTGGAACGTCTCTTCCCATTACCATCCCTGGGTTGGCCTGGTGCGGAGTCATGGCTGCTTTAGCAGTTGCAGGTTTATACACAGGCTTGCAAAGTCGTTGGCTCCGTCTTGCTCAATTTGCATGGTCCCTCGTAGGCATGTTGACCGTCCTTTACCTCGTCTATGTCGAAATTGTGCGGCTCCATACAATTTGTGCCTGGTGTACTGCTCTCCACGTTCTCATTCTCGTGATCTTCCTCGTGACATTAGTACAACTCCAATCGCAGTCACCTGCCGAGCTTGAGGCTGAAGAAGAAGAAAACGAAGTGGTTGGAACCGCGCGTGATGCTCAAGCCCCTCGTACGCGCTGAACTGTCGTTCGTAGAGTGTCAACCGATCTCAACTCGTTGAGCGAATTGTATCCAAACCTCGTATGTATCCAAGATCAGAACGGGGAGCAGGGGGCTTGTTTGTCTCGAAACTCCAGCAGTTTCTCTCCGTTGCAGAAAATCCGAGCGCGAAAGCCCTTGTCTTTCAAGCGGGGGATGAAGCGCCGTTCCTTCTTTGGTGGAAGGCGCGGAGGCAGCTGTGATGGTGTGGGTTGTGGCGAAAGAGGCTTGACCCAGTGAACCAAGCCTGCTATACTTGGAATGCACGTTCTAACAGAAGTGGGAGCAAGCGTGGCAGATGGCGTTACAAAGGACAAAGCGCACGAAGCAAGCCAGGGAGCCAAAGAAGCAGACGCCCACGTTTCTGCTGGAATTACCTCTGGTCGTCACTCCAGCGCAGGCCAAACGACTTCGTGCGCACCTGGAAGCAGGCAGGCAGTTCTACAATGCGCTGCTTGCCTAACTTAACCCAGGAGAAACCATCCCCTCCATCGCCCACGGGGAATGGGAAGGTGCAGAACTGCGCCTGCGAGCCGGGATGGAGTCGCTCGAACAACGTGCGAATGCGGGGGAATCGTTCCCCCAAAGCTTCGGCATCCCCGGAGCCAGAGCGCGTCGGCTCAAAAGTCTTGGGAGTCCTCAACAAGAGCAGCCGTCGTCATCGAGAGGCCAGAAGCGTTGAGCGAGGAACAAGAACCCCGCCTTTAGACTGGGGAGTCTCAGAAGCCACTGGAGGTAAATACGTCACGAACTCTATCCCGAAGATCGGGATGAGCTTGCGAAAGCAGGCTCGTAGTGTCCAGCCTCGGCACCCAATGGCGCAGGCCGCCAGATGCGGGTGCTCCGTTGGATCGGTCATGGCACCGGCACATGCTTCCTCAGTGTGCCGCTCTGCCGCTCTTGCGTTAAAAGCCCGTCAGGAGTCCGGGCGGTGCGCAGAGCCGAACAAGCCGACCCAACCTTGGCGAGGGGAGATGTCTGAGGCGGCCGCCTCAGACACGTTACACAGCCCTGTAAAGGGCCCCGAAAGGGGAAACGAAGCATGGTCTTTGTCCTGGACAAACACAAGAAGCCACTGATGCCCTGTACGCCAAAGAAAGCGCGACTGTTACTCTCACGCGGACGAGCGGTGGTGCACCTGCGCTACCCTTTTGTCATCCGTCTCAAAGATCGCCAACTGGAGGAGTCGGTGGTACAACCTCTTGTTTTGAAGATCGATCCCGGGTCTAAAACGAGCGGGATGGCCGTGGCGCGGGTGGAAGCCACCCCGGGGGGCGAGGTCCATCACGCCGTCCACCTCGCAGAGGTTCGCCACCGGGGCGAGCAGGTGCATGCAGCGATGGGCACCAGGGCGCGCGCCCGTCGCCGTCGCAGGAGTGCTCACCTGCGCTACCGCCCACCGCGCTTTGAGCACCGCACACGCCCCAGGGGATGGTTGCCCCCATCGCTGTGCTCGCGGATCGGCAATGTGCTGACCTGGGCGCAGCGGTATAGACGGTGGACACCCCTGGCTCGCTTGGAGGTGGAACGGGTCAAATTTGACCTGCACCTCATGCAGAACCCGGAAATCACCGGGATCGAGTATCAACGAGGAGAGCTAGCCGGCTGGGAGTTGCGCGCCTACCTGTTAGAGAAATTCCAGCATCGCTGTGCCTACTGTCACAAGGGGGAGGGTTCTTTCGAGATCGATCACCAGGTCCCGCGCAGCCGGGGAGGGTCCAATCGAGCGAGCAATCTGGTGCTCGCGTGTCACGATTGCAATGTGACCAAGGGCAATCAGACGGCGGCGGAATTCGGCCATCCGCAAGTGGAGGCGCAGGCGAAAACCCCGCTCAAAGATGCTACCGCGGTCAATGCGACGCGCTATGCCCTGGTGCGGGCGCTTGGAGTGCTCAGCTTGCCGATCGGCACCTGGAGTGGCGGGCGGACGCGCTGGAACCGGGAGCGGTTTGGTCTCCCCAAGACGCACGCTCTGGACGCGCTCTGCGTGGGCGAGCTCGCCGGGGTGCATGCCAGAACCCTGCGCACGTTGCGTATCAGTGCCAGTGGGCGTGGGCAGTATTGCCGGACGCTCTTTACCAGACACGGCTTTCCGCGAGGGTATCTCATGCGGCACAAACAGGTGAACGGGGTGCAAACGGGGGATCTGGTGCTGGCGGTGGTCCCCCCGCCGTACAAAGCGCAGGGGACGCACAAAGGTCGTGTCGCGGTCAGGAAAAGCCGGTTCTTTCGTATCAATGGGGTCGACTCCATCCCCGCGTGCTACTGTACCGTGCTCCAGCGCGGCGATGGATACGAATATGCGTTCGTCTAGGCAGTCAGGGCTGGTTTCCCTCCCCTCTAATAAGGAACGCTTGCTTCCTCCCCTGCATGAATGCTAGGGGTATCCGCAGGCGGAGGTTTTATGAAACGCTGGATGCTTCTACTTCTGCTGCTGGTTATCGTCATGTTGGCTGTCAGTTTGCTCGTACTCCGCCAGCGCCTGGCCAGTTCATCGCAGCTATCGCCCTCACACCTTGCTCGTACTCCTCACAGCGCCTATAAGTATGATTTATGCATAGAGGCTTTTGCGTATGCCCACGCTTCGCCAGATGAGCCACATAAAACCGACTACACGTTCCACGATCCCTTTCGCATGACGGACGACACCATCATTCCCTACCTGATGGACTGGAATCCGTCTGAAAATACGGCGAGCTTCAAGGTCATCATTATAGTGGGCCAGGTAAACACCTTTACCGAAACCATAGCGCATGTAAGGGCCCTGGATGGCATATCGATCATGCTGCCGGACAGGCAAAATCAGCTTCAGCGCGCGAGCGAGCCTCAATTTATCGTAAGTTCACTCATCCAGGGTGGTGGAATTGCGGTACTGGACTTTACCTGTCCGCAGCAATGGCAATGGAAAGCCGTGGCTACGTTCTGATGCAGGTCGGGCTCATTCCCATTGAAATGTTCGTACCGCCACCAGCAGAATGACCACTGCCCAGATGACCAGCGTCAGCAGCGGCAAGCTGGGAAATGCCGCTCCGCTTGACATACCGGCCTGAAGCGCCTGCGTCAATGCCGCCGCCGGTAGAAGCTGTGCGATAGCTGCCAACCCCGCCGGAAGATGGCTGAGTGGGAGTATACCTCCACCCAGGAGCAAGAACAGGAGGTAGAGCGCATTCGCACCCGCCAGCGTGACCTCGGCGCGTAAAGCCCCCGCCATTGCCAGGCCCAGGGCCGCGAAGGTTGCTGTTCCTATAGCCAGAACCAGTAACGCCAGCAGAGGTGAGCCAGCTGGTCGCCAGCCGTAAAGCGCGACGGCCACGCCGACCAGGATAATGACTTGCAGCAACTCGAGGACAAGCACCGAGATGAGCTTGGCAAGAATTAGCCCAGCGCGAGGTAAGGGTGAACTGCCCAGCCGTTTGAGCACACCATAGTAACGTTCATACGCTGTAGCGATGCCCAGGCTAACCATCCCGGTCGCCATCACTGCTAATGCCAGCATGCCGGGCAGGAGAAAATCAACTGCTTTTCCAGTTGACGCTGGAATAATATTGAGCGAGGCAAAAAAGACCAGCAGGACCACCGGCACAATCAGCGTAATCAGCACACTTTCGCCCCTGCGCAATGTCAGTAGTAACTCAACACGCGTCTGCGCTGCCACCTGGTGACCGAAGGACGCAGCCTTATCTCTGCCTGTAGATTGATGCAGTATCTTTGTTGCCATACCTCTCTATTCTTTCATCTCTGTTCCGGTCAGTCGCAGGAAGACATCCTCAAGCGAGCCGTGCCCAACACGCAATTCAGTCAGCGGGATCTTTTGCTCGCGCAGCCATATAGCCAGCTCCGCGATAAGTGCAGGCGCATCCTCCGTTTCGATGAAATAGCTTCCGGCGCGAATCTCCTCGGCTTTGCTTGCCGAGGGCAGCGCGGCCAGTTGTGCGCAATCCAGTCCTGCCGAAGCTACGAAACGCACTACTGTAGCATTTTGTACGCCGGTCAATTGTCCAGGTGTATCGAGAGCAATAAGTCGTCCATGATCGATAATAGCGACGCGGTCTGAGAGCCTTTCGGCCTCGTCCATCAAATGCGTGGTAAGCAGTACGGTTGCCCCATTGCGTTTTAAATCGCGAATAATCTCCCAGGTTGCCAATCGCGCCTGTGGGTCCATACCTGCCGTCGGCTCGTCCAGGAATACCAGTGAAGGGTTGCCCACCAGCGCTAGCGCCAGTGCAAGGCGGCGCTTCTGACCACCGGAAAGCCTGCGACAGCGAGTTTTACCGGCAGTTTGCAGACCCACGCGCTCTAACAAGCTATCGACATTTTGTGGATATCGGTAATAGCCTGCAAATAGCTGTAATACCTCGCGCGCCGTTAGTCCTGGGTACAGACCATCCTGTTGCAGCATCACACCGATCTGTGGTTTGAGCGACTGCGCCTCGCGAATTGGGTCGAGCCCCAGGACGCGCACCTTGCCTTGATCTGCTGTACGGTACCCCTCCAGCGTTTCAATCGTCGTCGTTTTGCCCGCGCCGTTGGGTCCAAGCAAAGCGAAAATCTCACCCTGGTATACAGTGAATGTTAACCGATCAACGACTCGATGGGAGCCGTAGCTTTTCGTAAAGTTGTCAACGACAATGGCTTCCTCGCCCGGCCGGTCTTCACCTTGCGCCTGCCCGCGCGCCATCTGCGTCGTTGTGTGCATATCTGAGTATTTCTCCTTGTATAAAAATAAGTTGATCACGAGCATATTCTCTTTATACAGTACAGCAAGTGTACTCAGATGGCAAGCTTCGAGCTTCATCCTAAAAAATTATCAAAATGCTCTGTCTGGTCTAAAACTATTTCCCTTTCTCATTCGTGCTATGGAAGTAGTTGGGATAAACCTTTCCAGTTTGAGGAGGAAAGGGACGTGAACCCTTGGTTATAGTACCATCATAAAGGAGTACAAACGATGTTAGGAAGTCTTCTCTGGACGATAGTTGTCGTGCTGGTTGTGCTGTGGCTGCTAGGATTTCTTTTCCACGTTGCAGGCGGCCTCATTCACATTCTGCTCGTGATAGCGTTGATCGTGTTGATCTACAACCTCGTCGTTGGCTCGCGTGCCCGTCGTCTATAAACGAGATTGGCTCGCGTGCCCGTCGTCTATAAACGAGACGCAGCACGAGGAGCCCGAAAAGTGGAGGCGTGATAGTTCACGCCTCCACTTCTTTATTTGAAGAGAAACTTTTATCCTTGCGCCTGCACTTCAGGAGTGGTTATAGCTCCTTTGTTCTGTATGTCGAGCAGTTGTTCCGGGTTAATGCCCTCATGCTGCAGCAGGTGAACGAGCATGTGCGTCTGCTTCAATATCTCAGCGTCCTGCGCGGAGAGGTGCTGAATGATCTGCTCGATATCAGAGAAGCGATTGTTCCCTGCGTTTAAATAAGTGACATCTATCCAAAAAAGTCGAAGAGTGTTATAGTGATGGATACAATCGGGCACACAGGGCAATTTTAGCAACCGGAGGTCAAT